>Ga0265295_1004562_pt1 | contig 18513 bp, 15 predicted proteins | sample Munlansysbiofilm_FD_192503 | JGI IMG/M metagenome (GOLD analysis project Ga0265295, IMG submission 192503) | Leachate microbial communities from a municipal landfill in Southern Ontario, Canada - Methane capture system biofilm | ecosystem: Engineered > Solid waste > Landfill > Unclassified ...
ATGGCCAACCCACCTTTTAACATTAAAGACTGGTGGAGCGAGTCACTGGCGGATGACGTGCGTTGGAAATACGGTACACCACCGAAGGGCAACGCCAACTTCGCTTGGATTCAGCACATGCTCCATCATTTGGCACCTACCGGCAGCATGGCCCTGTTGCTGGCCAATGGCTCCATGAGCTCCAACACCAACAACGAAGGCGAAATCCGCAAGCGCCTCATCGAAGAGGACTTGGTGGAATGTATGGTGGCCTTGCCGGGGCAGCTGTTCACCAACACCCAAATTCCCGCCTGTATCTGGTTTTTAACCAAAGACAAAGCCAATGGCATGGTACGCAGCGAACGCAAGCGTGACCGCCGTGGTGAACTACTGTTTATCGATGCCAGAAATATCGGTTACATGCGCGACCGTGTGCTACGCGACTTTACCGCTGAAGATATTGCCAAAATCACCGATGTTTACCACGCATGGCAACGGGGTGAAGGCTATGAAGATGTAGCAGGCTTTTGTAAATCCGCCAAATTAGAAGAAATCACTAAGCATGACTTTGTACTGACGCCGGGGCGTTATGTTGGTGCTGAAGAGCAAGAAGACGATGGCGAGCCCTTCGCCGATAAAATGACCCGCCTTACCAGCACCTTAAAAGAACAGTTTGCCGAATCCGACCGACTAGAAGCCGAGATTAAAAACAACTTAGCGGGGCTGGGTTATGATGTCTGAAGCTACGAGCTATCGTCTTAGTGATGTTATTGAGATTATTGGTGGTGGGACACCTAAAAAGAAAGTATCTGAGTATTGGAGTGGTGATATCCCTTGGTTATCTGTAGTGGATTTTAACTCTGATGAGCGTTTTGTTGATAATACTGCTGAAAAAATAACTGAACTGGGGTTGCAAGAAAGTAGCACCAAGTTATTAGAAGCAGGACAAGTAATTATTTCAGCTAGGGGTACAGTGGGGTGTCTAGCCCAACTAACTGTTCCAATGGCTTTTAATCAGTCTTGTTATGGCTTGTCTGGTAAGAGCGGGGTTTTGGATAACGACTACTTGTACTACTTAATGAGGGTGAAAGTTGCAGAACTACAGCAGAAAACACATGGTGCTGTTTTTGACACTATTACGAGAGAAACTTTCAACCATATTGAAGTTAAAATTCCAGCTCTCAGTACACAAAAAGTTATAGCGAAAGTATTAGGTAGCTTTGATTATAAAATTAAACTTAACCACCAAATCAATCAAACCCTCGAACAGATGGCCCAAGCTATCTTCAAAAGCTGGTTTGTCGATTTCGAGCCAGTCAAAGCCAAGGTGGCCGCACTGGAAGCAGGCGGCAGCGAAGACGACGCACTGCTTGCCGCCATGCAGGCCATTGCTGGCAATGCTTTATTTGCCAGCGACGCAGCTGACGCCGACGCAGCAACCCAGCTCGCCCGCCTGCAAGCCGAACACCCCGAGCAATACGCCACCCTCCGCGCCACCGCAGAACTGTTTCCATCGGCGATGCAGGAGAGTGATTTAGGGGAAATACCGGAGGGGTGGGAAGCTAGCACTCTTAGCGATTTCTGTGAGTTTCAAAATGGTTACGCTTTTAAAGGTAAAGACTGGGCTGATTCTGGTTTTCCTGTCGTGAAAATAGGTTCTGTAAAACCAGGTTTTGTTGATTTAACAAAAGTAAGTTACGTCAGCTCTGAAACTGTTGCTGGGCTAGAGCGGTTTGAGTTAAAAGCAGGTGATATTTTAGTCGGCATGACTGGATACCCAGGTGAAACTGGCCTCGTACCTAATTATGCAGATAGGGTTTTTCTCAATCAGCGAGTTGGGCGTTTTATACCTAACGAAAAATATTTGTATGCTTATATTTTTTCAGCTGTTCGAGGCTCAGAGTTTAAAGTTTTTGTTGAGAGTCAGGCACATGGTAGCGCTCAAGCTAATATAAGCGGTAAAGCAATACTGCAGTACCCGTTGATATCAGGCAGTAAGAATTTAATGATGCGGTTTTATGAAGTTGTAAACCCGCAGATACAACAAATGATTTGCTTAAATGCAGAGAGCAGTCAGCTAGGCGAGCTCCGCGACACCTTGCTTCCCAAGCTCCTTTCCGGCGAGCTGTCGGTATCTGCGGCTGCCGACCAAATAACCAAAGCCGAGGAAACAATTGATGTTTAAGGTTAGCTCGCTCGACGACTTCAACCTGCTACGTGAATCGTCCTCGATCGAGTTTAAGCTTGCCGGGGGGCGTGATGGCAAAGGTGAACTGCCCCAGGATTTTTGGCCAACGTATAGCGCGATGGCCAACACCGATGGCGGGGTCGTTGTGCTGGGCGTGCGTGAGCGCAAAGATGAAACCCCAATCCATGATGCTCTACGCGAAGCCTTGGCCAATGTCTTAGTCCATGCTGATTACTCTGAGCGTGCTTCTGTCCTTGTTATCAAGCAGGCGGATAAATTCCGTTTTCGTAACCCAGGCTTAATGCGTGTGCCGGTATCTATTGCAATACAGGGTGGTGAGCCAGATTGCCGCAATCGCATGCTACATAAGATGTTTCGTTTGGTGGGAGTGGGTGAGCAAGCGGGCTCAGGCATTCCTATTATTCTTCAAGGCTGGAAGTCACAGCACTGGAGCCCGCCTAACCTATATGAGCTAAGAGAGCCGTACGATCAGACTGTTCTTGAGTTGCGCATGGTGGATTTATTTCCCAGCGATGTGATGGATGCCTTGCATGCACACTTTGGCGCTAAGTTTGAAGCGTTAGACAGTGATATGCGCTTGATACTGGCTTTGGCAAGCATAGAGGAAACAGTCAGTCATGCGCGCTTGATAACAGCCTTGTCCGCGCATCCAGTTGAGATTACCCGCATGCTACAACAGCTTTGTCAGGCTGAAATGCTGGTGACAGAAGGTAGCGGTAAAGGCACAGTTTATTTTTTACCGTGGCAGAAACTGCCAACAGCTGAACAAGTTTTTGGCCCTTACCAACGGAGCAGCTCCATAGATAGTGTGAGTAGCTCCGTAGGTATGGCAGCTAGCTCCGTAGATAGTGCTAACAGCTCCATAGGTTTAAATAACCAAAGAGACGAGTCTGGCCGCCTTATTACCGAACATCTTTGCTTACCGGTTATTGATGATTTGGTAGTTCTTTCGCCTGAGCTTAAAAATAACCTTGAACAACTAGCTAAAGAACCCCGAGAAAAGAAAAGGGTTAGCCCGGAAATAATGGATGAAGCTTTGTTAGCTTTATGTGAGGGGCATTATCTTTCGTTGCATGTATTGGCTGAATTGGTCCAACGTAACTCAGACTTCCTGCGTACTAATTATTTATCTGCGCTGATAAAAGATAAAAAAATATCCATGGCGTTTCCCACAACCCCAACCCACGAACGGCAAGCATATTGCTTAGCTGAGTCTTTGCAGAGGCTTGGGCAAAATGATGAATAGTAAGGACGTGCAATGAGCAAAACCCGCGTGCAAATGATTATCGAAACCTTGCGCGACAACCCAGCCAAGAAGTTTACTGCTCGTGATTTAGCTGCTGAGTTTCTAAAGCGTTATCCAGCCGAACTGCTCGAAAAGAAAAACAATCCGCGCTATGACACGGAAGAAAAGCTCTTAGCCCAACTGGCCGCAGAAATAGGCGGTGAGCGCACAGAGGCTGCTAAAAAGCGTTGTGCCAATGTGGTTACTCAAGATAAGCCAAGACCAAGGCTGTATTACTGGGATGCCAATCCAGAGCAGTCAGCGGCAGAAAAAAGCGTATTAGAAGAGGTGGAGTTGCCCACACCAGCGCAAACGCACAGTGAGCATGAGCTTTACCCGCTATTGATTGAGTTTTTACATAAAGAGCTCAAGCTCTACTGCCAGCGCATTGACGAGAAAACCTCAAGAAACAGCCATGGCAGTGGTGGCAATCACTGGTTGCACCCGGATGTTGTTGCGCTAGAGCCCCTCGACCAACACTGGGACCCTGTTGTTAAAGATTGTGTGCGTCATGGTAACGACAGCGCCATACGCTTGTGGTCGTTTGAAGTTAAAAAGCAACTCACCAGAAGCAATGTGCGCCAGTATTTCTTCCAAGCTGTGTCCAATTCAACCTGGGCAAGCTTTGGCTACTTAGTCGCTACCGGCCTAAACAACGACGTGGAAAGCGAGTTGCAAATGCTCGCCAGCTTACACGGCATTGGTGTGCTGATATTGAATACCGAATCGCTGTTTGATAGCCAAATACTGATTCCCGCACGAGAACGTACCGCTATCGACTGGCAATCGGTGAATCGCATTGTCAGTGAAAATACCGACTTTCACCGCTTTATTGAGCAGGTGGGTATTTACAGCCAAACTGGACGTTTGGTGAAAAGCGTATGGAATAAATAAGGATAGACATGAGAATCTACATTACTTTGGTTTTTGCAGCTTTTTTATTGGTGTGGTTGGTATCTATCGCATTATTTGCAGGTGCTATACCCCATGAATGGTTGCCTGAGTTTTTAACGGAACTGGAATTGCCAAAAAATTTTGCTCATTTGGGCGAAACTATGGGTACGCTAGACGGTTTATTTAGTTCGATAGCCATTGTGTTGGGTCTTATTGCGATACTTTTTCAAGGGAGGGAGTTAAAAGCGTCGACTGATGCGCAAGCTTTACAGGCGCAAGCTTTACGCCAACAAATAGCACAGCAGGAAGCATCCAATCTTTTAGGTGCTTACTCTGTACGTTTGAGCTATTTAACCGCCGAAATTGAGCATATGGAAAAGAAGATTCCTGAGATGGTCGAGCGGGCTAATAGTCAAAAACAAAACGGCGAGACGCAAAAGACTGCTGAATTATGGGAAATCATTAAGCGTACCCGAGAGAAACAGCAACGTTATCGTAAGCAAGCTGAAGACATTGATACACGTATTCAGCGGTTGTTAGGCTAAGTCTAAGCTTTATAAAAACATGAAGTATATTGTGATAACGTGCCATATTAAGTGTATTAAGAAGCTCAGCGGGCAATAAGGATTGAGTAATGACTGAAGACCAACTGGAACAACAATGCCTTGAATGGTTTGCTGAGGGCGGCTGGGAAGTGGGTTACGGCCCTGATATAGCCCATGATGGCCCAACCCCTGAGCGGACAAACTATCGACAGGTGCTACTGCTGGCAGACGTGGAAGCCGCCCTACGCCGTATCAACTCACACCTGCCTGATACCGCCATTGAGCAAGCGCTGGCGGTGGTTAGCAAGCCAGAAAGCCTTGATGTGGTGGTCAGTAATCGAAGCTTTCATCGCCTCTTGCTAGAGGGTGTTCCCGTTGAGTACAAACGTGATGACAGGATTATTCACGACCATGCCTTTCTCATTGATTTCAATAGGCTGAGCAGCAACCGTTTCCGCGCCATCAATCAATTCACCATTGAAGGCAGCAAGCAATTGCGCCGCCCCGATGTGATCTGTTTTATCAATGGCTTACCGCTGGCAGTGTTGGAGCTTAAAAACCCCACCTCAGAAAACGTCAGCATCTGGGATGCGTTTAATCAGATTCAAACCTACAAAGACGAAGTGCCTGAATTATTCGCCTATAACGAAGCCATTGTTATCAGTACCGGTTTTGAGGCGCGTGTCGGCTCACTCACCGCCAACCAAGAGCGTTTTATGCCGTGGCGCACCCTTCGCCATGAAGACGACAAGCCCATTGTGGAGTGGCAGCTGGAAACTATGGTGCGCGGCTTCTTTGACCGTGAACTGTTCCTTGATTACATCCGCTACTTTGTCATCTTCGAAACCGACTCCGACAAACTCGTCAAAAAGATTGCCGGTTATCATCAGTTTCATGCGGTGCGTGAAGCGGTAAAAGCAACTGTGATTGCCTCGCAAGTGCTAGAGCAAAATAAGGTGGCAGAAAAACGCGCAAGCTATGGTGATGAGTTACTCCCAGGTAGCAAAAAAGCCGGTGTGGTATGGCATACGCAGGGTTCAGGTAAAAGTATCTCCATGTGCTGTTATGCGGGCAAATTGCTGCAGCAGCCAGAAATGAACAACCCAACCTTGGTGGTGGTAACCGACCGCAATGATTTAGATGGCCAGCTGTTTGCTACCTTTAGTGCCGCTAAGGACCTTTTAAAGCAAGATCCCGCGCAAGCCGATGACCGTGAAGAGCTACGGCAGATGCTGGCTGAGCGTGAGTCCGGTGGGATTATTTTTACCACAGTGCAGAAGTTTGCATTGTTGGCTGCTGAAACAGCACATCCTGTTTTAAATGGCCGCCACAATATCGTCGTCATTTCCGATGAAGCACACCGCAGTCAGTACGGTCTTAAAGCCACCCTCAGCGCAGACGGTACCTATAAGTTTGGTTATGCCAAACACATGCGTGATGCTTTGCCCAATGCCTCCTTTATTGGCTTTACCGGTACGCCCATTGCCAATGAAGATAAAGACACCCGTGCGGTGTTTGGTGATTACGTTTCCATCTACGACATTCAAGATGCGGTGGATGATGGCGCAACCGTGCCGATTTATTACGAGTCGCGTCTGGCTAAGCTGGATATCAACCGCGAGCTGATTAACGAGCTGTCAGATCAGGTTGACGAAGTGGTGGAAGATGAAGAAGACGTTAGCCAGCGGGAAAAAACCAAAGGCGAATGGAGCCGTTTAGAAAAACTGGTGGGTTCAGGGCCGCGTTTGCAGCAAGTGGCTGCAGACTTGGTAAAACACTTTGAAACCCGCACTGCGCTTATGGAAGGCAAGGCCATGATTGTGGCGATGAGCCGTGATATTTGTGCCCAGCTGTATAATGAAATTGTGACGCTACGCCCCGATTGGCACGCCCCTGACCCAGAGAAAGGCGCAATCAAGGTGGTGATGACCGGCTCTGCTGCGGATAAAGCATTATTGCAACCGCATATCTATAACGCACAAACCAAAAAGCGCCTTGAAGCGCGCTTTAAAGACCCCAATGATCCGCTCAAATTGGTGATTGTGCGCGATATGTGGCTAACCGGCTTTGATGCGCCTGTGTGCCATACCATGTACGTTGATAAGCCCATGAAAGGCCACAACCTGATGCAAGCCATTGCACGGGTTAACCGCGTGTTTAAAAACAAGCCCGGCGGTTTGGTGGTGGACTATATTGGTATAGCCAGTGAGCTGAAACAAGCTCTGAAAACCTACACTGATTCCAAAGGGCGCGGTAAGCCCACCCACAGTACCGAAGAGGCCTACGCTGTCCTGTTGGAGAAGCTGGATATCATTCACGGCATGTTTGCTAAGACCCCGCAACAAGCTGGCTTTGATTACAGCAGCTATGTCACTAATGCGTTGAAGCTATTACCAGCAGCGGCTAACTATATTTTAAGTTTGGACGATGGGAAGAAGCGCTTTTTAGATACGGTGCTGGCGATGAATAAAGCCTACTCCCTGTGTAGCACCATGGATGAAGCGCGAGCATATCACAAAGAAATCGCCTTCTTGTCTGCGGTTAAGTCAGTGATCAGCAACTCCACCAGTGTGGATAAAAAACTGACGCAAGAAAACAAAAACTCCATTCTCAAACAGATTTTGGATAACGCTGTGATTGCTGATGGCGTCGTCGATATCTTTGATACCTGCGGCTTAGAGAAGCCCGACATTGGCTTGTTGTCCGATGAATTTCTGGACGATGTGCGGCAAATGCCCTACCGCAACTTGGCCGTAGAGTTATTAGAAAAGTTACTTCAGGACAATATCAAAGCCAGAACCAGCAATAACGTGGTTCAGGAAAAGAAATACAGTGAACGCTTGGAAGCAACCCTGCGCAAGTACAACAACCGCGCCATAGAGGCGGCACAGGTTATTGAAGAGCTAATTGCCATGGCGAAGCAGTTTCAGGACGACTTGGCCCGTGAGGCAGAGCTAGGCTTGAATCCTGATGAGGTGGCGTTCTATGACGCGCTGGCCAACAACGAAAGCGCCGTGCGCGAAATGGGCGATGAGATTCTGAAAAAGATTGCTGTTGAGATTACCGAGCAGCTGCGTAAATCCACCACAGTGGACTGGCAGGTACGTGAAAGCGTCCGCGCCCGATTACGCATACTGGTGCGCCGAACCTTGCAGAAGTACAAGTATCCGCCGGATCAAGCTGTAGAGGCGGTTGAGCTGATAATGCAGCAGGCTGAGGTGCTGTCGAGTGAGTGGAGTCGTGCGGCTGGTTAGCGGTATGCCAGAGTGATAGGCGGGATATTTTGCGCCAGTGAGTACTACAAGATCACCCCAAGATGGTGAGCAGCTTGCGCCACCCCATTCCTGGCGTGGTTTCACTAATAATAAGGCAGTCCGCTGTGCCCGCGCACCCTATCCAAGGTGCGGGGAGTTTTGTGCAACCACATCTGCTAGCGCGACTTAAATACAGACTATTTCAACACATCGATCACCTGTTGCGCAGCCTTACGTGCGTTGCTCACGCAGTCATTAAGCCCAATTCCTCTGTAAGCATTACCTGTAAGGATGATAGCAGGGTGCTGCACCAGTGCTGCTTCAATAGAGCTCAGACGTTGCGCATGCCCCACCACATATTGCGGAATAGCACGCTGGTGGCGAAAAATGCGCACAAACTCCGGCGCACAGGTTATCCCCATGATCCGCTTCAGATCCGCCTGCACCAGGATCTGGACCTGCTCATCGCTGAGGTGCACCGCTTCGGGGTTTGTGGCTCCGCCCATCATGGAGCGCAACAACACTTTCCCCTCTGCCGCGCGACAAGTAAAGATACTTGAATCCCACAGAGTCCCCAGCACCGAGCAATGCTCCTGCCGCGGGATGAGATAGCCAAAGCCGTTCAAGTCACAGTTCAAGTCTTTCTCGGCATAGCCGAAACACACCACATTCATAGACGCATACGGGATTTCAGCGAGCAGATCCGCTGCCGCGGGGACCATCTCCGCCAGAAACGTCGCTGCAGCATACGCTGGAACTGCACTCACCACCGCATCGGCTTCCAAGCTTTCGCCACAATCGAGCTCAACCTTGTAGCCTCCACCAGCGCCGCGCTCTATCCGGCTAACTGCGCTGCCGGTGATGCTTTTCCCTTTCACCTGCTGGTGCAAACTATCCACCAGCACCTGAATGCCGGCGTCAAACGAGGTAAGTACTCCCCCAGGTCCAGCCGCACTGGCAACCTGTTTGCCCGCTTTCTTTTCCTTGCGTTTCTGACGTGCCATCTTGAGCATCGCGCGGAGCAGACCACCATAAGTGCGTTCGAGCTCTACGATACGCGGGAAGCAACTCTGCACACTCATGGTCTCTGGATCACCCGCAAAAATCCCTCCGGCCATGGGAGCTATAAGCTTGTTGAGCGCTTCCGTCCCAAGGCGCCGGCGCCCGAAATCAGCCAAGGTTTCATCGGCGGGAGACTTTTTCGCTGGCACTGCAATTTCACCCACCAGGCGCATCTTGCCGAACCAGCTCAACAGCTCAGAACGGATAAACATAAGGCCATTTTCCGGCAGTCTATGTAGCTGCTTATCCGCATACACAAAGCGCTTGCGCGCATTGTCGTTAGAACGCTGCAACTCCTGGGTAATTCCCAACTCTTCGCATAACTCTAAAGTAGCAGGTTTATTATCCAGAAAACCGTTAGGACCCCACTCACACATATACCCGTGATCATGAATACTCCAGATTTTACCTCCACAGCGCAGTTCTTTTTCAACTATGGTTACCTCCAACTCAAGGTTTTCCGCCACAGCCAGTTGTTCCAATGCAAACGCTGTACACAGTCCGGAGAGTCCAGCTCCGGCAATAACCACTTTTTTCATAAATTCCCTCTTAAAATGCGCCACATCGCCCAGAAAACATACTTCCATTCTCAGGCATGTTCGCAAAACGTAGAAGATTCGCCTAACTTTTCAACTATCTGATTTTCCACCAACCTTGACGCTGACCAATAGTGTTACTATAGTAACATGCACGGTAGATAAATTTCTATTTCGATGTCAAATAGGAGCCAAGAATGGCAAAAGATTATTATGCAAGCCTTGGGGTAGCTAAAGATGCCTCAGAGCAGGATATAAAAAAGGCGTACCGGAAGCTTGCGGTCAAATTTCATCCAGACAAAAACCCCGGCGACGCTAAGGCAGAGGAGCGCTTTAAAGAGATCTCAGAAGCGTATGCAGTGTTAAGTGACCCAGAAAAGCGGCGCAACTACGATCAATTCGGTGACGCTAGCTTCCACCAGCAGTACTCGCAGGAAGATATCTTCCGTGGCACCAATTTTAACGATATCTTCCGTGAATTCGGTATGGGGGGCGGCGGAGAAGATATCTTCAGCCAGCTCTTTGGCAGCGCCGGCGGGCGGGCAGGTGGGTTTCGCCAAGCGCGGAGCCTCAAAGGGCAGAACTACGTGATGAAGATCTCAATCCCGTTTCGCCAGGCAATACTAGGTGGCGAGCGTTCGGTTCACTTCCGCCATGATGGGCGCGATGAACATATTCAGGTGCGGATCCCTGCGGGGGTGAACCATGGGCAGAAATTGCGCGTGGCTGGCAAGGGTGGCCCTGCACCTCAGGGAGGCAAACCTGGCGACCTGTTGCTCGAACTTCAGGTGGAAAAGGACCCACGTTTCACCCGTGAGGGCTCAGATCTGCATCAGAGTATTACCGTACCGTTCAGCCGTGCATGTCTGGGGGGTACCGCTACAGTGCACACCCTGGAGGAAACCAAACGGATTAAAATCCCTGCGGGAACCGCAAGTGGGAGCAAGATCCGCCTCAAAGGATTCGGAGTTCCAGCACACGGCAAATCCCCCGCTGGCGATCTGTATGTCACCATCCGCATCGAGGTTCCTAAAAAGCTGAAAGAAAAACAGCAAGAAGCGATTGAGCGCCTCAAAGAGGTGGGACTGTAATTATCGCACAAGGGCACGGCAAGCCGTGCCCTTGAAACATTCTCCGCTTCCTTCACATCCCGCCACGTTTTTGCACCAACTGTACTAGCGCCTGGATAAAAGATGGGCGCGCATTGAGGGCCGGAACTCGGTCAAACCAAGGCACTCCGTGTTTTAGGGCGTGGTCGCGAAACTCCACATCCACCTCTTCCAAGGTTTCAATATGATCCGATACAAAGGACACCGGCACCACCAGTAACGCGCGCTTCTCCTCCCCCGCCTGCGCAATCAGATCAAGCGTATCCGGCGCCATCCACTTTACCGGCCCACTCCGGCTCTGATACCCTATTTCCCACGGGAGGTCGCCCACCCGTTCCATCACTCCAGCAACGGTCTGCTCCACGTGTTGTTGGTACGGATCTCCACGTTGGATGAATTTTTGCGGCAGCGCATGGGCGGAAAACAGCAAAGTCAGCGGCGCAGCAACCTCTGCTCCTTTCACCAGTTCCAGCCCCTGTGTTACACACTGCGCTAGCGCATCCAGATAAAGGGGCCAGTCGTGCCAGCTTTCGATATAGGCGCACTCCAGCTCTGGATAGACCTGTGCCTGCGCCTGCTTAAAATCCTTCACACTGCTGCCGGTGGTTGCCTTGGTGTAGTGCGGATACATAGAGAGCACTACCGCTTGCTCAATCCCATCCTGGCGCATACGTAACAGGGTTTCGTCCGCGCGTGGATTCCAGTAGCGCATCGCCACATACGGGTGCCAGTTGTCCCCCAGTTGCGCGGTACTTTTTTCTGCCTGGAGCGCAGTCCAGTACAGTAAGGGGGTTTTCCCTCCGATACGGCGGTAGTTCTCCCGCACCGATTTTGCACGAAAATGGGAGATCAAACGTGCAAAGGGTTTTTGCAACACTGCCCCCAGAGGTAGTTGAATCAGATCCCGGTCCGCAAACAAATTATACAGAAACGGCTCCACCGCTTCGATGGAGTCCGGCCCCCCCATGTTGAGCAAAACCAGTGCGGTTTTCTTATCTTCCACGTTCCACCTCCAGGTTGAGTTTTATGCGCACTACTTCCCAACTTAAAACAAAAAAAGCGAAGCCGGTTACGCCACATGGCTCCGACTTCGCTTGGGTATCACATATTACTGCGCCTTCAAGGCAACTACTTGCGGCTCAGGCGGTGCACTGCATCCACCATAAAGATAGCGTTTTCTGGCGGCACAGTGGGGAGTATCCCATGCCCGAGGTTAAAGATAAACCCAGGGCGCCCAGCGTTCTCATCCAAAATACGCTGCACCTCTTTTTCGATGAAGGGTTGCGGCGCATACAGCACCGTGGGATCCAGATTTCCCTGCACCGCCACATCGTCACCGAGCAGATCACGCGCCTTGCCCAGATTCACATGCCAGTCGAGACCGATCACATCGCTGCCCGCCTCCTTGACCAGCTCGAGCATGGTGCCGGAGTTTTTCACGAAGTACAGAATCGGCACCCCGCGCCCTTTCAGGGATGCGATAAGTTTTTTCGCATATGGTAGCACATAGCGCTCAAAATCGTGTGGCGCTACTAGTCCGCCCCAGGTGTCAAAGATCTGGATCGCCTGCGCGCCAGCTTCGATTTGCATCTGCAGATAGCGAATGTCAAGGGTGGTGATTTTCTCCATCAGCGCATGGTAGAGCTCGGGGTCTCCATACATCATCTGCTTCAGGCTCGCAAAATCCTTGCTCCCCTTCCCTTCTACCATGTAGCACGCCAAGGTAAAGGGTGCGCCACCGAAACCAATCAAAGGTACGCGCCCTTCGAAAGCCTTCCGCAAACGCCCAATAATCTCGGGAATAAAAGGCAGAGCCTCTGCCATGTCTTCCGGCACCTTCAGCGCCTCCACATCGGCACGAGTGCGCACCGGATTTGCAAATATCGGCGCGGGATTAAAGTCCAACTCCATCCCCATGGGTTCTACCGAAGTAAGAATATCGGAGAACAAAATAGCGGCATCGACATTCAAGATATCGATAGGCTGGATGGTTACCTCAGTAGCGCGGGCAGGATCTTTACATAGATCGAGAAAAGTACCCTCCCCCTTGGCGCGTACTTCACGATACTCGGACAGATAACGTCCTGCCTGACGCATAAGCCATACCGGCACCTGATCTACCGGCTTACCCCAACACGCTTTGATAAAATTGTACTCTGTTGCCATAGATAGAATCCTTTTTATAGAAAATAACGGTTCAACACCTTCAGAACCCTACAACGGGACAAAACATCACTTTTGTTGTGCTGCTTCCTGTTCTAGCCGTTTACGGGTGCGTACCGGGATGTAATTGCAGAATGGCTCTTCTGCCATATAGTCGCCGTGCACCGCATCTGCACGTGCACGACACCCCCCACACACATTAATAAACTCGCATTCACCACATTTGCCTTTATATTTAGAAAAGTCACGCAGGTTATTGAACACCTCGGAGTTGAACCACAGCTCCTTAAACGGTATCTGCTTCACGTTCCCGACACTGGAGTGGAAGTAGGAACACGGTTTGAGGTTCCCAAAACAATCTATTAGACAAATGGACTGCGCTGCAATACACCCCTTACCTCCCCCAGTGGAAAAGGTGAGGCTACGGCGCTTGAAATCCACCCCTTCTGCCTTCGCCATCTGTGGCACAATACGATAGTAGTGTGGCGCACAGGTAGGACGCATCAAGATCTCCTCTTCGTTTTTCTCCTGCTCATAATGCCACGCCAGGATCTCCTCATAATCATCTTTATCTACTAACTCGCTCATAATCTCTTCCCCACGTCCGGTAGGAACAATCATGAACATATACCACGCGGTCGCACCGAGCTCTTTCGCAAGGTGGAAAGTGCCCGCGATGTCGTGCTGGTTGCGTTTGGTAAAGGAGGAGTTGATCAGAAATTTGATCCCGTTGCGCCGAAACGCCTCCGCAGCGCGCATCACCCCGTCAAACGCGCCCTCGCACTGGCGGAAGTTGTCGTGGATCTCTGCAGTCGAGCCATCCAGAGATAGCGAAACCATCTTGATATCGGCTGCTTTCATCTTCTGGCAGATCTCGTCGGTAACCAAGGTGCCATTGGTGGCAATGCACATGCGCAGCCCCTTGTCTGTACCGTACTGGGCAATTTCAAACAGATCTGGGCGCATCAGCGGCTCCCCACCGGAGAGCACCAGCACCGGTTTTGACACCTCGCAGATGTCATCAATCAGCTTGTACGCTTCCTCGGTGGTGAAATCACCTGCTGCCGCTTCCATGTCGGAAGAACAGCGACAGTGGACGCAGCTTAAATTACAGCGTCGCGTAGACTCCCATGCGATCCACTTCGGAATATATTCTTGTTGTTCAGACATAAATTATTATCTCCAGAGGTGATTCTAAGAGGGAACAAGTTGCACGATAGTATATTAAAAACATGCCCCTGACAAGCGCATCAACGTTGATGCTGCGCCAGCCAATCCTGGATTAATCCTGCGGTGGTATCCCAGGTGGGGCCAAGGCGCTGGCGCAGGAAGGTATACAGCAGGGTATCGAACAACTGCATCCCCTCTTCGAGCACATGCATCCGCTCATAAAACACCGCCTGTTGCTCATCTTCAAGCGCAGCACTCTTGTCAATCTTCACTGCCGGACATTTGAACGAGCCGAGCTGAAACAACTCCCCTTTCAGGGTTAAGCGCCATTGGTATTCGTATTTATCCATATAGATGGTGGCCTCTGACATCTGCTTGCCGCGCCCCAGAGCGACACACACCTCTTCGAAGCTATCCTGCGGCCCAGACACGGTAACCTTCTGCACCCCTTCATTGCTATTGCCTGCAAGCACCATCCGCTCATCCAGCCAGGCTCTAAATGGTTCCCCCTGTGCTGCCGGGCCAGGGCATTCAACCCGATACGCCGAATCGCTGTTGGTAGTTTGATACATAAGCCAAAGGAGAAATTCGTGCCCCAGCCATGCGTTCTGCTCAATCTGCTGGGTTACCGGCGCGTCCGCATCCGTGGTAAGAGCCTGTTCCAGTAGGGGTGCATACTCTTGCCCCACCACGGCACGTGCACGCGCCGCCGGATGACGTACTACCAGACGCAAACCAGGAAAACTTTTGCTAAACAGATCTACGACATCGTCAATGGCGCGCTTACTCGTACTCGCAAACAAGACCTGATCTTTCTGGGTATCCCACAGCAGGTCCAACACTGTAGGTGACGGGAGAACTTTTACCAACAGACGAGTACGTACCAACTCTTTGAACTCATCGTTTTTATCCTTCGGCACACGCTGAAAGGTGGGGTTTTGCTGTAGAAACTTCTCCTGTTCGCGCTTCAGCTCCCCTTTTACCAGCGCAGCCGGAAGACGGCGCTGATCGCGCCGCAGCGAAAAGGTGACGTAGTTCTCGCGCCACCACGCTCCGGGTGAGGTGAAGTCGCGCGCTTGGAAATCATCCAGTTCCACCCACCCGAGGGAGATCTCCTCGCTGCTATGTTCAATAGAACTGAACGCATACTGCCTCAGCTGAGCCTCAATCCAGGGGATTAACTCCTGTTGCGGCATCTCTCCCACTACATCAAACACAGTCAAACTCACAGTATTGGACAACAGCCCCATAAAGCTATGTACTCCTTAAATGGTTTCCATATGTGTATATTCACATTTTTTAAACAAAGACAGGCGGAGTTTTTTCCTGCGCAGCGCAGAACTCCCGAACAAGCTTGACTACCATGTGCCGCACTGTGGCGTCAATCCAAAGAACTCAAGTGGGAAAGCTCACGCACAATTTAAGTTATTTCCCTAAAACGCCGAAACGTACCCAAGAGTGAGCAACACTCAAGTACGCGGTCTAAGAGGTATAAGAGAAAAGCAAGCTCCACCCGCAAGCTGGAAAGGATAACCCCATGGGGATGATACAGTTTGAAGCGGCAGCACAAACGGCAGCACAAAGCTCACTGCCTCGCAATGATCTGCAGCGCGGTAGCAACTTTTCCCACACCCTTGCGGGGATTCAAAAGAATATGGCCGAGGCCACCCCCCTCTCTGCCGAACAGGCCCGTCTAGTTGTCCGCATGGTGGGAGCGGCTATTACAGGCCAGTTTCAGGAAGTCTCCGGCTGGAGTGGTGAAGAGGCTGAGGCTTTTTTTGCCCGTTTTGACATGTTGCGCCCCTATTCCACCATGGCTCCAGGCTTGCCAACCTCAATAACCACCGCGCGTGCACAACAAGCTTCTCGAGCGTACCAGAGTATGACGCCCACTACGCCGCAGGAATCTTCCCCCTCTCGCCACGTTGCAGTAGAGCAACCGCAGAACCCTGTAGCAGCATCAACTTCCGATATCTACCAGCTGATCGACAGTGTAGCACAGAAGATGGATCTGCCTGCAAAACTGGTTCACTCCGTAGTCTTTGCCGAGAGTTCCTATCGTCCGGATGCGGTTTCCCCAGCAGGAGCGGAAGGGCTGATGCAGTTGATGCCCGCCACCGCCACTGAAGTTGGAGTTAAAGACACCTTTGATCCCCTCGATAATCTCAGGGGCGGGTGTCGGTATTTAAAGGGGCTCCTGGAAAAATACGCTGGCAACCTCGACCACGCCCTTGCTGCCTACAATTGGGGACAGGGCAATGTAGACCGCAAGGGGCTCAGTCAGATGCCCACAGAAACCCGCAACTACATTGCTAAGATAAAACAGGGTCTTGAAACTCAAACGTGATGGTATCCCTTTGAACCAAGGTAGCATGATCATGCGCCCGCAGGGGGAAACCACCCCGCCACCTTTCTCCGCCTGCCCCAATCAGCCCATCTTTGCATGCGCGGCATTATAGCTAACACCCAGCCAAGCTAACAAGCCAAGGCACAATGCTCTCTATAGCAAAAACGTCCCTTCTCTTGAACAAAACTGATCTGACTGCATAGTTAACAGACACACATGGACGCTATTGCACACACCTGCCAACAGGAGCATATTTGCTGCCATGCGGGCATTACTCTGTGTGCAAGCTAGCGCCATTTTTTAGGTAGAGAGGCGGTATTGGTTCACTCAATGTGGATGTTTTTCATCAAGTTCTGCAACACAAAGGAGGCAAAGAGATGAAAAGGACATTACTGCTCGTGGGGATCGCCTGCGTGGGGCTTATCCTTAATGTGGGGTTAGCACTGGCCAATAATAGTTGTATCGACTGTCACAGCAAGAACTCGCCAGGGCAGGTTATGGACTGGGAAGCCAGCAGACATTCACAGGTAGGGATAACCTGTGATGTGTGCCACGGCAATGCCCACAAAAAAGCAAATGACTACCAGAAAGCAATCCTGCCCGATGAAACAAAATGTGCTCAGTGCCATCGCAAGCAATTTACCGAATTCACCAAGGGGAAACACAATCACGGTTGGTCAGTGCTATCCTTTCCCGCCCTTAACGGCGGGGCTTGCCGCGCATCGGGTCAAAGTTAATTCTGACAATCTCCATCCCTGAGCTATCAAGATAGCTTTTAAGTGGAGGCAAATTTGCCAGATAAAACAGATCTGAATTCATGCTCTGCAGGTCGTCTTGCATCACTTGGGTGATAAGCTGAACCTGATTTTCTTCGTTACTACTCAGTATAGCCTTTTGACTTCGCACATCAATCAGCAGGAGCGTAGCTACGATAACTCCAAGCACTGCTAGCAACGGAACAAAAATCAGGGCAAAACTTTTACAATATATTTTTTTAAGGCTTAGAGCATCCATTGCGCCGTGATTTGAATATTGTCGCTTCAACCTATCTCTCTATTAGTTTGATGAGGCAGTTGGTTTTGCCACCATTTATTGCGGTTTTTCTTCACCGCAACTCACCAATCCTGGCTCAAGCCACCCATACAGACGAGATATCTAAGCAATATAACTTAAACATACACCTCAATATTAAACATATATGCGCTATATACATGGAGCACACACAGCGTAACTCCTTGCAATTACCTTTAATAACAATAGCTTACACACTATCTCTGGTGTGCACATGCCGCTACTTTAACTGCAGCAGTGTATATTTATCTTATACGTTTAACTGAATCTGCGCGCGGTGGAAGTGGGTGCCCTGCTATCTGCCCCAGTATAAAAACAAATATTATTATATTTTTAGTCTATGATTTCGACAACTTACGCTAAATATCATCTTTTTCTGCCATTTAATTTCAAGCCTTGGCATGCAAGTAGCAACATCAGAAAGGCAAGAACGGAACACAACCCATCCACTTACGGATTTGGCACCATCAAATAGGAGGACACTATGAAAAAAATTATCCCCACTACCGTCGCTACCCTGCTCGCAGCTTCTCCCGCATTCGCAGCTTCTGCACAGGCTTCTCACTCAGGGATTCTTACCTGGGCTTTCTTAGGACTCTGTGGCCTGATCGTAGCTAGCCAACTGATCCCTGCCACAATGTTGCTCATCGGGATCGGCAAAGGGCTCGCAAGCAAGGAAGTCGCTGAGCACTAAACTTCAGCCTTACACAACACAGCGCAATCACACATACATAGACACCATAAGGAGAAAGATCATGAAAGCATTGACTAAAATCGCACTCGCCACCCTGATCACCTTGAGCGCAACCTTTCCAGCACTAGCAGCTTCCACTGCGGGACGCGCCGATCACAGCGGCATCTTGGTGTGGACATTCCTAGGCTTCTGCGC
>Ga0265295_1004564_pt1 | contig 18512 bp, 18 predicted proteins | sample Munlansysbiofilm_FD_192503 | JGI IMG/M metagenome (GOLD analysis project Ga0265295, IMG submission 192503) | Leachate microbial communities from a municipal landfill in Southern Ontario, Canada - Methane capture system biofilm | ecosystem: Engineered > Solid waste > Landfill > Unclassified ...
GACCGCCAGGGCGATCTCCTTGATCGGGGCTCCCATGGTGAGCGCCCAGTAGGCAGCGGTGGCGTTGCCCACATTGCCGCTGGGGATGATGATCGTCGGCCGCTTGCCATACGCTCCATTGTAGAGCTGTGAGGCGTAGACGTAGTAGACCGATTGGGGCAGGAGGCGCCCCAGGTTGATGGAGTTGGCACTGCTGAGGTTGTGGGCCATCGAGAGGCCCGTGTCCATGAACGCCTCCTTGACCATCCGCTGGCAGTCGTCGAAGGAGCCGTCCACCTCATACGCCTCGATGTTCCCGCCCCAGCAGGTGAGCTGTTGCTGCTGCCGGGCACTGACGCGGCCCTTGGGGTAGAGCACCTTCACCTTGATCCGTTGCTTGCCGGCAAAGGCGGCTGCCACCGCCCCGCCGGTGTCCCCGCTGGTGGCCACCAGGATGGTCAGCTGCTCCCCCCTCTTGGCGAGAATCCGCTCCATCGAGGAGGCGAGGAAGCGGGCACCGAAGTCCTTGAACGCTGCAGTCGGGCCCCAGAAGAGCTCCAGCACCATTGTCTCGTCAGAGAGCGGGTGGAGGGGAACGGGGAAATCGAAGGCTTCGACGCAGATCTCCGCCAAGTCGGAGAGCAGGTCATCACCCTCGAAGAAGGGTGCAAGCACCTCGTAGGCGAGTTCGGCGTAGGAGGAGATCTCCCCATAGGGGAGGTGGATCAGGGATGGGAACGACTCGGGGATGTAGAGTCCTCCATCGGGGGCCAGGCCCTGCATGATGGCATCACTGGCTCCTACGGGCTCGGTATTGTTGCGTGTCGATCTGTACTGCACTCTCTCCTCCTACAGTCGGGCGCCCAGGTATGCTGCCAGGCGCAAGATATCACTGAAGACACCACCGGCGGTGACTTCCCTGCCCGCCCCCGGCCCCTGGACAACCAGTGGTTGGGTGCGATAGCGATCGGTAATAAAGCAGATGACGTTGTCCGTCCCCCCTGCCTGGGCAAAGGGGTGGGTGCTGGCAAAGCTGGTGAGGGCAGCGCTGCAGCGCCCCTCCTCATCAACGGTCCCGACGTAGCGCAGCGTCTTGCCCTCACGCTGTGCCTGCTGGTACTGCTCCTCTATGAAGGGGTCGAGCTCGGTGAGGCGGTCCATGAACTCGGAGAGGGGGATGGTGCGCAGCTGCTCGGGAACCAGGTTGTCGATGGGGATGGTGTCCACCTCCACCGAATGGCCGATCTCACGGGCGAGGATGACGACCTTGCGTCCCACGTCCATGCCCGAGAGGTCGTCCCGCGGGTCCGGTTCGGTGTAGCCCATCTCCTTGGCCTGGCGCACCAGGGTCGAGAAGGGCACCGTTCCGTCGTAGGTGGAGAAGAGCCAGGCGAGGGTCCCGCTGACGATTCCCTCGATACGGTGGATGCGGTCTCCCGTCTGAACCAGGTCCTGCAGTGTCCCGATGACCGGTAGTGCCGCCCCGACGGTCGTCTCATAGAGGAAGCGCCGTCCGGTGCGCAGTGCGGTCTCGAAGAGGGAGTTGTAGTACTCCATGCTCGCAGTCCCTGCCTTCTTGTTGGGGGTGATGACGTGGATGCCACGTTCAAGCCACTCTTTGTACATCAATGCAAGATCGCTGCTGGCGGTACAGTCGATGATGAGGGAGTGGGGAAAGTATGTCGCACCGATGTGGCGGACGAAGCGATCGAGGTCGAGCACCTCCGCTTCCTTGTCAAAGCGCTCCCTCCAATGAGCCGGGTCGATGCCATCGCGATCGAGGAGCATCACTTTTGAGGTGGCGATGCCCCTGATATGGATATCGAGGCCAAACTGGCTCTTCAGCCGCTCACTCTCGGCCGCTATCTGGGCCAGGAGGGTCCCCCCGATCGACCCGGGGCCGATGAGGCCGACGCTGAGGGCCTGCTTGGAGAGGAAGAAGCGGGCGTGCAGGGCACGCAGGGCTTTCTTTGAGTCCTCGCTCCTGATAACAGCACTGATGTTGGTCTCGCTCGATCCCTGGGCGATGGCGATGACGTTCACCCCGGCCTTGCCGAGGGAGGAGAAGAACTTGCCGGCGATGCCGGCCTGGCCAGTCATCCGCTTGCCAACAGCTGCGAGGATGGCGAGGTTGCGTTGTGCCTCGATGGACTGGATGAGCTTCTCATCGAGCTCCCGGGCAAACTCAATGCTGGCGGTCTGCCGTGCCCTGTCCATTTCGCTCTGGGGGACGGCAAAGCAGATGGAGTACTCACTGCTTGCCTGGGTGATGAGGGTGACGGAGATACCCGCCCGTCTCATGGCACTGAAGAGGCGGCTTGCCGTACCCACCACCCCACTCATGCCACTGCCCTCGACGTTGATGAGCGCCATATCCTTGATGATGGAGAAGCCCTTCACCCGATCACGCCCCTCGCCGTTGCCCTCCCTGCTGACCGTGGAGCCCGGGTCCCTTTCATCACCCCAGTAGCGCAACTGTACATCAATCTCCTGCCGGATGGCCGGCAACAACGCCTGTGGGTCGATGATGGGGCTTCCGAAGAAGGAGAGCTCACTCGCCTCACTGTAGGAGAGCGTGCGGATGACCTGGGCTGATGGGACCTCCCGCTCATCGGCGCTCTTGAGCAGCGATGTATTGTTCCAGAAGGTCACCCCACCCGCCTCAAGCTTTGAGGCCAGTGCCGATGCGGCGTACTCGCTCCTCAGCGCCTTGGGGGTGGTCGCCTCCCCCTGGGGGAGGTTTCCGTAGACGATCAGGAGCTGGTGGTTTGCCACCAGGGGCTCATTGACCTGGCCATATTCGGCAATCTGGGCGTCGATCTCATGGGAGAGGGACCAGTGGCAGAGGAGGTCGGCAACCCAGCTTGTTGCCAGGCGCTCAGCATAGCGGGTCACCCCGTCGCTGATCTCCTCGACAAGCCAGACGGAGCGAAGCAGGTCCTCGATATCGGAGAAGCCGCCCTTGATGCGTTCCATGACCTTGGAACCGAGCACGATCGGCAGGAGGGTCTCGATGACCGTATTCCACGCCTTGAAGCGCTGCTCCTGCACTGACCAGAGCCGTTCATCGCGCTCCTTGGCAAGGGTGAGGAGCGACCCGAGCTCTAGGGACGGGTCCTTCAGCGGTGCGAGGACAACGACCTGGTGTGTCTCGTCATAGGAGCGGATGAGGCGGACAAACTGCTGGCAACCCGCTTTCGATATAACATTGGCACTCTCCAGTGCATGGATCCTCAACGTCTTCACTCTCTCCTCCAAAGTTCATCATACCAAACAACCCAGTGAACAAACGCATACCCTATATATGACAAAAGAGCCCAGCTCTGGGCTCTCTGACAATCGAGTTGATGTAACAGTTGTTACACGAGCTTCTCGACCCGTCCGCTCTTCAGGCACCGTGCACAGACCTTGATGGTCGTCGGAGTATCGTTGACCATGGTCTTCACGCTGATAATATTGGGGCGGAATACACGCTTGCTCTTCACTCCAATGTGCTGGCCCACGCCACCCTTCTTCTTGGCCTGACCTTTCCGTGGAACGCTGTTACCGGCCACTGTTCCTTTGCCGCAAATTTCACATCTACGTGCCATCTCTATATCCACCTTGTCCTAATAGTTCATTTCCGGCTCCTGGGAGCCTGTTGAAATCACAGCACGTCTTGTACGGGCAACCGGTGTCCGTGAGCAGGTCAACAAGACACAAGCAGTATGGACCTCAACCTTTGCCAAATTATCAGATAACAGCTTTTGTGTAAAGAGAAAGGTACAATCTTTTTGCTTTTGCCTTGCTCGAAGCCCATATTCTTGGGTAAGCTGGGCCCATGCAGCGCTTTTTCATCCTTCGACTCGACAAAGACGTGCGGGCAAGAGTGGAACGGGAGCGGACCCGGCTCTACCAGGAGAGCGGGGACAGCTCCTTCTTCACCTTCGAAGCGTGCATCATCCTCGGCCCCGTCGAGGGGCCCATCCCCTCCTATGTACCCTGCCCCGCCCTGCCCCTTGAGGTCGGGAGGGCGCGCTGGGAGCAGGGGACGCTCCACTGTCCCATCGATGGAAACGCGCTTGCCCCTATCCGTGAGGCCTGCAACACCAGCTGGCCGACCAGTGGCATCTACCTCGGGGAGGCCCACGGGGAGAGTGAGCTCGAGGAGCTGACTATTGGCTACCTGACCTTTGCTATCCTCACGGTCGAGAAGGACGGCGACCTCTTTCGTTGGCATATCTCTCAAGAAATCCATCTCGACTCGGGCAGAGGTGAGCGATAGCACACTCCTCGCAGAGCGGCCTCTTGGCATGACAGACGGTCCGCCCCCAGAGGTTCGCCGTCATCGAGAAGCGGTACTGCATCGAGGGGTCAAGGATCTCCTTGATCCCCTCCTCAACCTTCACTGGATCCTTGGTATCGACAAGAGAGAGACGGTTGACCACCCGGCTGAAGTGGGTATCGACGATGATGGCGGGCTTTCCGTAGATGTCGCCGAGGACACAGCTGGCAGTCTTCCTTCCCACCCCCGGCAGGGTTATCAACTCCTCCATCGTCGATGGAACCGGCCGGCCGGCCAGCTGCCTGGCGGTGGCGATGATGTTCTTCGCCTTGGCCCGGTAGAAGCCGGTTGCATAGATGATCGCCTCCACATCCTCAAGCCGGGCCGTAGCCAGGCTTTCCGCATCAGGATAGGCGGCAAAGAGGTCCCTGACCACGACGTTGACGATCCGGTCGGTGGTCTGGGCGCTGAGGATCACAGAGATGAGAAAGCGAAAGGGATCGCGTTCATCGAGGAACTGGATCTCCTTGGGCAACTGCTCATCGAGGATCCGATAGACACTGCAAATACGTTCTTCTGCCTTCATGGCTTCCCATACTACCCCTTGACCCGAACTCTCTCAAGCCCGTATACTCGTCTAGAGTTTCGGGGCGTAGCCTAGTGGCTATGGCGCCTGCTTTGGGAGCAGGATATCGAAGGTTCGAGTCCTTTCGCCCCGACTATCATAAGGACCATGACGAGGGAGCCCAAATGGCACACTTCATCATGGTCCTTCTTATGCGTCTATCACACCTACAGGAGGCCATACCCCTCCATGAACATCCTCGGGATGTGGAAGGGACCCTTGTACATATTCCCCTTGAGGGTGGTGGAGACCCGCCCATCCTTGTGGAGGTAGCCGTACCACTCCCCGCCCTCCCGGTCGGGGAAGTGGCTCATGGCGTAGGTGTAGGCATCGTCGAACATCCGCTCGAACCTGGGTTCTTTGGTCATATCCCAGGCGTAGAGGGCGGCGATGACCGCTTCGGTCTGCGGCCACCAGAACTTCATGTCGTGCCAGTACTCGTAGGCGGGCTTGTCCAGCACATCCCTGAAGTAGGTGATGCCCCCATGCTCCGTGTCCCACCCCCACTCCCACATCCAGTCAAGGAGGGTGAGCGTCTCTGTTGCCAGCTTGGTGTCGCTGCGTAGGCGTGCCTCCTTGAGCATGAACCAGATCGCCTCGATGGAGTGGCCCGGGTTGATGAGCCGCCCTTCAAAGTGGGTGTAGTCAAAGGTGCCATCGGCGTTGGCCTGCTCGACGATCGCCTTGTGCTCCCGGTCGACGAAGGTGGTGAGGATGGTCGTGATGGAGTGGTCTATGAAGGCATTGTAGTACTCGCTCTGTGACGGCAGGGCATCGCGAATCTCCTGAGCCACCGCCATGAGGATCATGGGGACGGCGAGGCCCACCGAAGGGCGCGTCTCCTGGTTGACCTTGGGAGAGAGCATACCCGGCGTGTCGAGGGTGAGGATAATACGCGCAAAGAGCTCATGTGCCCGTTGGGCATAGCCCCTCTCCCCTGTCGCCCGGCTGTAGGCGGCCAGGGCGAGGGCGGCGAATGCCTCGCTGAAGATGTAGCGGCTGCGCTTGATGATCGGCTCCCCCGTTCGGGTGACCCGGAAGAAGTAGCGTCCATCCACATCGATGCAGTGGTCATCGATGAAGGCGAGGCATGACCGGGCGATCTCGAGGTAGAGAGGATCCTGCTCGATAGTGCGGTAGGCAGTGGCATAGGTCCAGGCGCTGCGCCCCTGGAACCAGACCGACTTGTCACTGTCCAGGACCCCTCCTCTCCGGTCCAGCGAGGTGATCATCCCCCCGCTCTCCTGGTCCCACCCATGTGTTGCCCAGAAGGGCAGGATACCATTGACCAATTCACGCTTGAATGTCTCTTTGAGAGGGGCTGTGTTCATTATTGTACGTCCTTGGATTTGGTTTCATCAGTATACTACCAAGATTCACTGTCCAAAAGGTATCACAGGGATCCCCTTTGCGCTTTAATAACTGGACAAGACGATAGAATATGGTATAATATTCGAAAAGCCGAACACTGTTCGGATATACGAACGATATGGAAGAGAAGCAGACCGCTCCCCACCGTACGACTGCCCGGATCCTCGATATCATCGAGTACGTTGCAGAGTGCCCCGCCGGAGCCACATTGGCAGAGATCTCCCGTTCATTGAAGATTCCCAAAGGAAGTCTTCACCCTCTCACCTCAACCCTGTCCAATCGAGGATACCTCTATTACAACACCAAAGAAGGCCGCTTCTACTGTGGAGAGAGCCTCTTCATCTACGGAAATAAGCAGATCAACAATGATGATATCCTGGAACAAATCCGCTCCGTCATGCTCGAGGTCAACCAGAAGACCGGTGAGACGCTCTACTTCGGCGTCCTCTCCGGCCTTGATGTGCTCTACCTCATAAAGATGGACCTCCACTCCCAGTTTCGGGTGATGTCGAACCCGGGCAACAAGCTGCCGGCCTACTCCACCAGCTACGGCAAAGCCCTGCTCGCCCAATACTCACGCCAACAGATGAAGGAGTTTTACCCCGAAGGTCGTCTCAAGCCAATTACCACCCATACGCTTGCCACCGTCGATGAACTCAATGACCAGCTAGACCTGGTGCGAAGGACCGGCTTTGCCTATGAGGAAGAGGAGTCGACCATCGGGATTCAGTGTGTTGGCGTAGCGATTGTTGTTGAGAAGCAGGTCCTCGCAGGTCTTTCGATCGCTGTACCCTTGTTCCGCTACACGCCGGAGCGGGAGCAGCAATTCAAGATCCTCATCACCAAAGCAAAAGAGAAAATCGAACAGATTATCGCTGAACAACGCATCCATTGGGTCTTCAGCGGACAAGGAACAATAGAATGAGTGACGTCGTAACCATCGGGGAGAGCCTGGTAGCCCTCATACCCGACAGCCATACAAAACTTCGCTATGTACAGAACTTCACCAAGACGGTGGCGGGAGCCGAGAGCAATGTCGCAGTCGGCCTTGCCAAACTCGGGCACAGGGCCAGCTGGCTGAGCAAAGTGGGAGACGACGAGCTGGGTCACTACGTGATTCGTGAACTCAGGGCCGAGGGTGTGGACACCGATGCAGTAATCTTCGACTCTGACCACCCCACCGGCCTGATGATCAAGGAGTTCTCTCCGTCACTGCAGAGCTCCGTCCACTACTACCGCAAGGGGTCGGCGGCATCGACATTGAAATGTGATGATATCGACTGGACTTTCCTAGCAAAGGCCAGGATCATCCACATCTCGGGAATCACAGCCGCCATCTCTGCCTCCTCGAGGCAGGTGGTCTATGCTGTTGCCGAGTTTGCCAAGCAGCACGGCATCCTCTTCAGCTTCGATCCCAACATCAGGCGCAAGCTCTGGAGCCTCGAAGAGGCGACCGAAGCGCTCGTCCCCCTCTTCTCCCTGGCCGACATCGTCCTCCTCGGCGATGAGGAGGCCCAGATCCTGCTCCAGACCGATGAACAGGAGCAGGTGGTCAGTACACTCCACGCCCGTGGTGCACGGTGGGTTGCCCTGAAGCAAGGGGCAGAGGGAGCCTATGTCAGCGACGGGAAGACCGGGATCTCCATCCCCGCCGAACCGGTGAAGGTAGCCGACACCATCGGGGCCGGCGATGCCTTCAACGCCGGTTTCCTCGCCGGCATCCTGGAAGGGAAGACGGTCGCTGAGTGTGGGCGCATGGGAGCGGTCATGGGAGCGCTGGCCGTGGCTAGCTACGGCGACACCGACGGACTTCCCGACCGCAAGGACTTTGATGCCATGATGAACAATATTCAGGGGGTATACCGATGAACAACATCGACTTTGTCTTGAAGCGGGTCTCCAACCATAAGATCATCTCCATCATCCGGGGGGTGGAAGAGCGCCGGGCGCTCGATACCATCAAGGCATTGCGGGAGGGAGGCATCGAGACCATCGAGGTGACGATGAATACCCCAGGTGCTCTCAACATCATCGAGGCAGGACAGGCCCTCGAGGGAATCTCGGTCGGGGCGGGCACTGTCCTTGATGCGGAGATGGCTAGAGCGGCCTATGAGCGCGGGGCACAATTCGCCTTGGCGCCAAACCTCGACACCGAGATGATCGCCTTCTGCCTCGAGAAGGATATCCTGCCGGTACCGGGAATCTTCAGCCCGACCGAGCTCTATGCCGCCCACAAGGCGGGTGCTCCCCTGATCAAGGTCTTCCCCGCCGCCTCGGTGGGACCCTCGTACATCAAGGACCTGCTCGGGCCCTTCAATGGGATGAGGTTGCTTCCTGTCGGAGGCGTGTCGGTGGACAATACCGCCGCCTTCATCAAGGCCGGTTCCTTTGCCGTTGGAGTCGGCTCGTATCTGGCCAATCCCGCCCTTGCCGCAAGCGGGGATTGGAAGGCGATTACCGCCCGTGCCAAGGCGTTCGTGGACGCGGCAAATAAGTAAGGTGCTAGCGCAAGTTTTGCGTTACTATATCACAAGGAGAGAGGTAAGATTATGAAAAAAATCCTCGTAACACTGTTGCTACTGTCTCTGACCTTTGGTGCAGTCTTTGCACAGGGAGTTGGAGAAGCCTCGGCAGACACCTATCCTAGCGGACCGGTCTCTGTCATCGTCCCCTACGCCGCAGGCGGCGGTACCGACCTGATCGCCCGTGCGCTCGTCGATGCAGCAAAGGGTAACTTCCCGAAGAACATCACCGTTGAGAACCGCACCGGCGGCGGTGGTGCAGTAGGCATGTCCTACGGCGCCAATGCCAAGCCCGATGGCAGCGTGATCACGATGATCACCGTCGAGCTGGTCACCCTCCCCCATACCGGGACCGGTGCTGGACTCTACTATGATCAGTTCGAGCCGATCATGATGCTCAACAGTGCCTACAGCGCCATCACCGTCAAGGCTGATTCGCCGTACAACACCCTCAACGAGTTCCTCGACGCCGCAAAGACCAAGAACATGCGCGTTGGAAACTCGGGCGTCGGTGCCATCTGGCACTTGGCTGCTGCAGGGCTCGCAAAGACCGCTGGCGTCAACTTCAACCACATCCCGTTCGACGGTGCAGCCCCGGCCATCACCAGCCTGCTCGGCGGTCACATCGATGCGATCACCGTCAGCTACGCCGAGGTAGACAGCCAGGTCCGTGCCGGCAACCTCAAGGTCCTTGCAGTGCTCGCTCCGGAGCGCATCAGCGCAACCCCGGACATCCCCACCGCCAAGGAGCTGGGTTATGATGTCGCCATCGGTACCTGGAGAGGCTTCGGTGTTCCGAAGAATACCCCCAAGGCGATTGTTGACAAGATCTATTCGTTCTTCAGCGTTGCGGCCCAGTCCCCTGGATTCATCCAGTACATGGCCAACACCAACAACATCATCGATGTTCTCGACGGTGCTGAATACGGCAAGAAGCTTGCTGTTGACAACGCCATGTTCAAGGCTCTCATCGATGAGCTTGGATTGAAGCAACAGTAATCTCGATCTGGGCAGGTTGCTTGCTCTGCAACCTGCCCAATCTGTAAGGAATTGTCAGTATGAAAAAAGCTAACTTTGTTGTAAGCGGCATCTTTGCTGCATTCGCCTTGGCGATAATCATCATCGCCAAGGGCTACCCGCCCAGCAACCATGGGGTTCCTGGTCCCGGGATGTTCCCCATCATCATCGCTGTCCTCATCCTGGTCAGCGCCCTCGTCCTCTTCATCAAGACACTGAAGATGCCCGTAACCAGTGACACCAAAATCGACCTGAAAAGTCGTTCGATCCTCAACGTCTACATCTCGATGGGTGGTCTGATCCTCTATACGGCCCTCTTGCCGACAATCGGCTTTGTTACCTCGACCTCTGTGATGCTGAGCCTCTATATCAAGTGGTTCAGCCATCGTCCCTGGTGGAAGACCATCCTAATCGCCGTCCTCTTCACGCTCGGCATCTACCTGCTCTTCGGCACCGTTCTCAACGTACCGATGCGATTCGGTATCATATTTTAATTCAAGGAGGTAGAGGCATGTTGGTAGAAGTATTGTCTTCAGTCTTCAATCTTCAAATAGTATTCTTCATCATCGTCGGTGTCTTCACCGGAATCTGTATCGGAGCGCTGCCCGGCCTGACGGCCACAATGGGCGTAGCATTGGTCTTGCCCCTCACCTTCGGCATGGATGCCATCCCCGGTATCCTGCTCTTGATCGGTGTCTATGTCGGGGCCATCTACGGCGGCTCGATCTCCGCAATCCTGCTCAGGACCCCGGGAACCCCCGCAGCTGCGGCCACGATCCTCGACGGCTATGAGTTCAGCAAGCGAGGGGAGAGTGGACGGGCACTGGGTATTTCGACGGTCTCATCCTTCGTCGGAGGGGTGGTCAGCGTCATCGCCCTCTGGCTCATCAGCCCCCAGTTGGCGAAGCTCGCCTTGCGCTTCAGCGCCCCCGAGTTCTTCCTCCTGGCGATCTTCGGTCTCTCGATCATCGCCTCCATCAGCGGCAACAGCCTCTCCAAGGGAGTGCTCTGCGGTGCTTTGGGAATCACCCTCTCCTTTATCGGCATCGATAGCATCACCGGCTATCCCCGCTTCGTCTTCAATAACATCAACCTGCTCTCGGGCATGTCGTTCATCCCGGTGATGATCGGCCTCTTCGCCATGAGCCAGGCGTTCACCACCATCGAGACGATCTTCACCCCCGACCAGGTGACACAGAAGATCAGCAAGGTCTGGCCCTCCAAGAGTGACTGGAAGGTCATCATGCGCCAGGGCCCCATCAGTGGAGTCATCGGCACCATCATCGGCATCATCCCCGGAGCCGGGGCCGAGATCGGGGCCTTCGTCTCCTACGGGCAGGCAAAGAAGACCAGCCGCCACCCGGAGCTCTTCGGTACCGGTATTCCCGAGGGCATTGCAGCCCCCGAGGCGGGCAACAACGGGGTCACCGGCGGAGCCCTCATCCCGATGCTCACCATGGGTGTGCCTGGTGATGCGGTCGCGGCGATCCTCATCGGTGCACTCACCGTCCAGGGCCTCCAGCCCGGGCCCCTCCTCTTCACCGAACATACCACCCTGGTCTACTCGATCTTCCTGGGCATGTTCATCGCCAACATCACGGTACTGGTCCTCGGGCTCTCGAGCCTCAAGCTCTTTGTGAAGGTTCTCTCGGTCCCTAAGAGCATCCTTACCCCGATGATCTTCGTCCTCTGTGTCGTAGGCTCGTATGCGATCAACACCAACTTCTTCGATGTCGGTGTCATGCTCTTCTTCGGTATCGTGGGCTACTTCATGCAGAAAGCGGATGTATCGGTCTCACCGGCGGTCCTTGGTCTCATCCTCGGCCCGATGGCGGAGTCTAACTTCCGCCGTGCACTGCTCATGAGTGAAGGATCGTACTCAATCTTCTTCTCCTCTCCCATCGCCTGGATCTTCTTGTTGCTGACCATTGTCACGCTCCTCGGTCCGACAATCGGCGAGATGGCAAGAAAAAAACGCCAGAGCTAGGCGTTTTCTTTCAATTCCTTACAGTTGGGACAAGCGAGGCAAATGCCTCGCTTGTTCTTCTTCGCCCGTCTATGCGACGTGTGGTCCCTGGATCTTGGCCAGTATCCTGCCCAGCGGTTTTCCGTAGTGTGCGCTGTAATCGAGCATCGCCTCCCAGGGGGAGACATCCTCGCCCGTCTCCAACCTCATGAAGTAGAGGTGGTCGATCACCTCGAAGATCAGGTCTGCGCGCCGTCTATGGGGAAAGCTCATCACCGTGCTCCACCTGCCGAGCAGCGAGGCGATCGGCTCGTAGATGTTGGACTGCCACGAGTAGACGGCCTCGTCCCAAGTGATGTCCGTTTTGAGGTCCTTGCCCAAGAAGTAGCGGTGGCCCTCGATTTGCGCGCTGAGGCGCTCATAGTCGCGATCTGAGAAAATTCCTTGGCTTCTGATGAAGAAGCGGATGGCCTCAGCCCTATCGATCTCTGTCGATTTCATGTCAGTAGACTCCTTGTCTAAAAATGTCCAAAATGGTGCGCAGCCCCCCTGAAGGAGGCTACGCCGGTGTGGTCAGAGAGCCGCCTCATAGCGCTTCTCCACCTCTGCCCAGTCAAGCACCGACCAGAATGCCTTGATGTAGTCAGCCCTCATGTTCTTGTATTTGAGGTAGTAGGCGTGCTCCCACACGTCGATGCCGAGGATTGGGACCCCGCCATCCTTCTCCATGAGCGGGGTGTCCTGGTTGGGGGTGCTCACCACCGCCAGGCTCCCATCCTTGTGTGCGACAAGGAAGGCCCATCCCGATCCGAAGCGACCTGCCGCCTGCTTGCCGATCTCATCCTTGAGCGCTTCGAGCGAACCGAAGTCCTTCTTGATGCGGTCGGCGAGTTTCCCCTGGGGCGCAGGCGCGGGGTTTGCCCTCAGTGTATCGAAGTAGAGGTTGTGATTGGCATAGCCACCACCGTTGTTGCGCACAGCGGTGCGGATGGCGGGGTCTGCAATGCCATCCAAATGTGCAAGGATCTCTTCGATTGTCTTGCCTGCAAGCGAGGTGTCCTTCTCAATGGCTGCATTGAGGTTATTGGTATACGCTGCATGGTGCTTGGTGTAGTGGGTCACCATGGTAAGTTCATCAATATGGGGTTCCAAGTCGGCAAAACCGTATGAAAGGTCGATTTGTTTGAACATAGTGTTCCTCCCTGTATCAATATCCTAGTTTCTTCCTAGGTAATAGTACTATACTCATTTCCGCTCGATTGTTCAATACGCAATCATATGGCTCACGACATATTTTTTGACATCCTCGATTTCTTCCAATCTCTTTACCTTTTCATCAAAGTACGCTAAGGTTTCCACGTTTTAGAATTGCGCCAATAGCTCAGTCGGATAGAGCAACTGCCTTCTAAGCAGTAGGTCGTAGGTTCGATTCCTACTTGGCGTACACAAGCTACACTCCGGTGTAGCTTTTTTACTGGATGCCCTAATGCTTTGAGATTACAGTCTCCCCTCCTCTGACAAATACACAAACGATACCCCCCAGCTCTTCAAAAAGTCCACTGAATTAGTTAGACTGCTTGACATAGTGTTTTAAATACTCGATATTCCGAAGTGGTCGTTAAGGTTTCATACGCTGAAAGTTTTATGCCTGAAACGAAGGGAGGGAATGGAAAAGATTGAAAGGTGTTGAAGTTACTGTTGAACGGGTCACCCGCTCCTATGGCGATTTCAAGGCACTCGATGATGTGAGTGTAACCATTGAAAAAGGCGAGTTTTTCTCCCTCTTGGGACCGTCTGGTTGTGGCAAGACCACCCTGTTGCGCATTATTGCCGGGTTTGATTATCCCGATTCGGGACGTGTGGCGTTTGACAATAAGGATGTGCTCTCCCTCCCACCTGAGAAGCGCCAGTCCAACACGATCTTCCAGACCTACGCCCTCTTTCCCCACCTCACCGTCTATGAGAATGTAGCCTTTGCCCTCCGCCTCAAGCGCGTGGACAACAAGACCATCGACAGGAAGGTCAAGGAGTACATCCGCCTCGTCCAGCTCGAGGAGCACCTCTACAAGAAGCCCTCCATGCTCAGTGGCGGACAGAAGCAGCGCGTCGCCATCGCACGTGCCCTGATCAACGAGCCGAGCGTGCTGCTCCTCGACGAGCCGCTCTCGGCCCTCGATGCCAAGCTCAGGCAGAACCTGCTCATCGAGCTCGACCACATCCACGACCAGGTCGGCATCACCTTCATCTACGTCACCCACGACCAGAGCGAAGCGCTCTCGGTCAGTGACCGCATCGCGGTCATGAACAAGGGCAAGGTCCTCCAGATCGGCACCCCCTATGAGATCTATGAGGCGCCGGCCACCCGCTTTGTCGCCCAGTTCATCGGGGAGGCGAACATCTTCGAGTGCACCATCCTCTCCTGCGAGCCCTACGAGGAGGAGTATTTGATGAAGGTCGACGTGCCGGCCCTCGGCGCCGTGATCCAAGTCACCGACTACGATCCCCAGCCCATCGGCTCGATGATGGACTTCACCGTGCGCCCCGAGAAGGTGCGTATCACCCTCGCTCCCCCACGGACCACCAAAGCCGAAGTGAATATCCTCAAGGGTATTGTGGAGGAGCCGGTGTACAGCGGCTTCCAGTCAAAGTTCTACGTCAAGCTCGACGGGGTGAGCGAGACCCTGGTCAAGGTCTACAAGCAGCACACCGTCTTCCTCGATGATGGACCCGATATCGAGTGGCTCGATGAGGTGTACGTCAGCTGGCATGCCGACGACGGCTACCTCGTCAAGGATTCGTCACAATGAAACGGCCGCTCAATCCACGCACCCGCGAGCAGCTTTTGGGCAGCCTCTACGGGTGGCCGATGGGGGGGTGGTTCACCCTCTTCTTCACTGTGCCGCTTGCGATCATCATCCTCTACAGCTTCATGAAGCGCGGCCTCTACGGCGGTGTCGAGTTCACCCTGACGCTCAACGCCTACCGGGAGATGGTCAACCCCAGCTTCGCCATGGTCCTTGTGCGGACCATCTGGATCAGCGTGACCGCCACCGTCCTCTGCCTCCTCATCGCCCTGCCCTGTGCCTATGCGATGGCACGCTCCAAGCACCAGACGCTCCTCCTCTTCCTCATCATCATCCCCTTCTGGACCAACTCGCTGATCCGCATCTACGCCTGGATCTTCATCCTCTCCACCGAAGGGCTGATCAACTCGATCCTCATCAAGATCGGGCTCATCGACGAGGGGCTCAAGCTCATCTACAACAACGGGGCGGTGATCTTGGTGCTCGTCTACATGTACCTCCCCTTCGCCATCCTCCCGCTCTTCACCACCATCGACAAGTTCGACTTCTCCCTCCTCGATGCAGCACGCGATTTGGGGGCGGACAAGTTCACCTCGCTGCGCAAGGTGATGTTGCCCAACATCAAGAGCGGCGTCTCCACCGCCTTCATCTTCACCTTCATCCCGATCTTCGGCGCCTACACCGTGCCGCTACTCGTCGGAGGCAAGGACTCGACGATGATCGGCAACATCATCGTCGACCAGGTCTCGAAGACCCGCAACTGGCCGCTGGCCAGCGCCTTCTCGATGATCCTCACCCTCGTCAGCCTCATCGGCGTCTTCTGGATGCTCTACACCGGCAAGCGGGAGGAGCAGATGAAGAAGGACGGGCCGAAGCGGACCCCGCAGGCCCTCGAGTCGACAGTCAAGGCGCACCACCGTGCCGCCTCGAAGGGGGCGAGATGAGCACGTACATCCACAAGAAGAAAGGCCCCTCCTTCAGCTCGACCATCCTCCTCTTCACGATCATCTTCCTCTTCATCCCCCTCTTTGTGGTCACCTTCTTCTCCCTCAACAGCTCCAAGGGGATGCAGTGGGAAGGGGCGAGCCTGATCTGGTACAAGAAGCTGATCTTCGACAGCCCCTCGCTCTGGACCGCCTTCAGGAACAGCCTCATCATCGCCCTCTCCAGCTCAGCCACCGCCGTGGTCCTCGGATCGCTGGCGGCAGTCGGCATCAAGTGGTACCGTTTCAAGGGCAAGAGCTACATCACCACGGTCAGCTACCTGCCGATGGTGCTGCCCGAGGTCATCATCGGTATCTCGATGCTGATCTTCTTCAGTGCGGTGAAGATCAGGCTGGGGATGTTCACCATCTACGTGGCCCACACGACCTTCAACCTCCCCTTCGTCTTCATGCTCGTCACCGCACGCCTCGATGAGTTCGACTACTCCACCGTGGAGGCGGCGCGCGATCTGGGGGCAAATGAGCGGCAGACGCTGACACGCGTCATCATCCCCTCGATTATCCCGGCGGTGCTCTCGGGCTTCTTGATGTGCATCACCATGAGCCTCGAGGACTTCGTCATCACATTCTTCGTCTCGGGGCCCGGTTCGGGCACCCTGCCCCTCTACGTCTATTCCATGATCCGCTACGGGGTAAGCCCGGTGATCAACGCCCTCTCGTTTGTCATGATTCTCGGTACGATGTTAATTGCGTTCTCCTTCAGACGGTTCTTGAAGGTAGTGGCCGCTAGCAGCTGATATTGGAGGTGCTATATGAAAAAGCATGGTTCCCTGGTATTGGGTGTTCTGTTGGTACTCGTCCTGATCCTCACCGGCTCTGGATGTTCGAAGTCTAAGCGTTCGGATGGCAAGCTCCACTTGTACAACTGGACTTACTATACGCCCGATGAGATCGTGGCAAAGTTCAAGGAAGAGACGGGCATCGAGATCGTCATCGACCACTTCGCCTCGAACGAGGAGATGTTCGCCAAGATCATGGCCGGTGGCAACCACGGCTACGACATCATCTTCCCCTCAAGCGACTACACCTCGATCATGATCACCAAGGGTCTGCTCGAGGAGATTGACCACTCCAAGATCCCCAACCTCTCCTACATCGACCCGATGGTGGCGGAGAAGGCGGAGTACGACCCCACCTTCACCTACTCGGTGCCGTACTTCATGGGCTCGAGCGGCATCGCCGTGAACACCGCCCGGGTGCCGGAGGACTATGAGCGGTCGTGGAACATCTTCGCCGATGAGCGGATGGCCGGTAGGATGAGCCTGCTCGACGATATGAGGGAGGTCATGGGAGCTGCGCTCAAGCACCTCGGCTACAGCGGCAACACCAAGGACCCAGCCGAACTTGATGAGGCGATGGAGCTGATCATCACCACGTGGAAGCCCAACATCGTCAAGTTCGACTCCGAATCCTTCGGCAAGGCATTCAGCCGCAATGAGTTCTTCGTCGTCCACTCCTATCCGGAGAACGTCTTCGCCGAGCTGAGTGAGGAGAGTTGGTCGACCATCGACTTCTTCATCCCCGAGGAGGGTGGGATGATGTACATCGACAACATGGTCATCCCCAAGGGGGCGAGGAACATCGAGGCGGCCCATCAGTTCATCAACTTCATCCATGAGCCGGAGAACTACGCCATCTTCCTCGACGACTTCAGCTTCCCCCCGACCACCAATACCGGGGCAAAGCCGTTCATGGAGAATGAGAGCTTCTTCTTCACCAGCGAGGACCTGGTCCACAGCGATAATATCAGCGACCTGGGGGCCGACCTCGATCTCTACAACACCCGGTGGCAGAAGATCCGCTACGAGCATTGAGGTACAAAAGAACAATCGAGGCTGGAGCGATCCAGCCTCTTTTTATGTACGTGATGTAGCCGGGCACCCAGGCAGCGATCGTGGCAATCCTCTTTCAAAAACCGGTCAGACTGAGAGAATCGTGCGACTGAGGCGGATGATCTCTCCCTTCAGGGTCTCTATCTCTTCATCGGAAATGAAGGAGATGCTCCCCTCACCTACCCCCGCAGCCCAGTTGATCGAGTAGGCAAGGGCGAGGGTTGCTATCGTGCGCTCAGCAAGCAGCGCCGCCTCGCCGGCCAAGGTCATGCCCACCACATCAAAGCCCTGGCGGGCAAAGAAGGCGATCTCCGCCTTCGTCTCGAGGCGGGGCCCGTTGGTCGTCACATAGACCAGGTTGTCGACCAGGTCACTCTTCTCCCTCCTGGCGCGTGCTGCAAGTGAAGAGCTGAACGGCTCATCACTTGTGGTATGCACCACCTCCCCCTCATCGAAGAAGGTGTGCACCTGGGCGGTGAAGTCCACGTAATCGGAGATGATGCCCACCGCCCCCGGCCTCAGGCGGTCGGTGATCGAACCCACCGCATAGATGGCAACCACCTCATCCACCCCCAGGTCCGCAAGCGCCTGGATGTTGGCCCGATGGTTGATCATATGGGGGGCCACGCTGTGGGCAGCGGTGTGGCGGGGCAGGAAGACGAGGCCCTCGCCCACAAAGAGCTCGACCTTCCCATAGCGGTTCTCCACCACGCCCCTGGTGAGGGCGAGTCCCTCCATCCGGTCAAACCCAGTTCCCCCGATAATGGCTTTCATGCAAAGTGCTCCTTGATCTCAGCCGGTTTCAAGATCCCCTTGGGGGTGACCAGTCCAGTCACCAGATCCGCTTCGATGATGTCGAAGGCCGGGTAGTACGCCCCCACCCCGTCAATGGTCGTCGCCTGTCCCAGGCACTCCTTCATCTCTTGTGGATCCCGCTCCTCCATCACCAGAGCGCTGCTGTCATCTTTCGATGGGTCCGGGGAGATGGCATAGGCGTAGTACGGAAGATTGTGGTAGCAGGCGGCGATAGCATTGGAGCGCGTGCCTACCTTGTTGACCACCGTGCCATCCATGCAGAGGACATCACAGGCACTCATATACATGTCTATCATGCCCTCCCGCATCAGG
>Ga0265295_1004565_pt1 | contig 18510 bp, 21 predicted proteins | sample Munlansysbiofilm_FD_192503 | JGI IMG/M metagenome (GOLD analysis project Ga0265295, IMG submission 192503) | Leachate microbial communities from a municipal landfill in Southern Ontario, Canada - Methane capture system biofilm | ecosystem: Engineered > Solid waste > Landfill > Unclassified ...
TGGAAAGACCCAGGAGCAGGCCCAGAACGTCCGCTATGCGATAGGCAATGATGAAATAGAGAAGAACGGCGGTAACGGCAAGCCGGACGCCGTATTTGAGCAGGATGGATGACTTGGAGCCATCCATCAGGTGCTCGAACGTGTCGCGAAGATTCTGGTGGAGCCAGTAGAAATTGAAGATGCTGATCAAGCCGCCCAGCAGGATCCCAAGCGAAAAGGAGAAGGACTTAAGGACGGTGCTGCCGAGGAGAAGAAAGCCCAGAACCACCCAGTTCGTGATTTCAAGTCTTCTTTGAAGAGGGGCTTTTTCTATCCGATTCACTTTTTTGTATCGTCCGTATCGACCGACGATTCTTCATCGGCGGAATATTTTTTGATGATGTAATAAAGATTTCGAAATCCGGCCGCAATGCCCAGGAGCAGGAAGATCATCGTAAAGCGCAATCCCGTTCCGAATTGCTCGTCCAGGTATCTGCCCAGGTACAAGCAGCCGAAAATGGCAAGGACCATTCCGATGCCCACGCTGCTTGCGTAAGCCATCCGCATGAGGGTCGTTCTTGATTCTTTATCCATTCACGGTGCGCCTTCTATCACGAATCCGTTTATTAAGTCAATCAGAAAGCAGACGATTGATCCGTTAAAAACAAAAATTATTTGCTGAAGATGTTTTCTATGAAATTTCGTTAAGGCTCACCTCACGGTTCCTCTGTTTAACATACCAGTCGATGGTTTTCCTCAATCCTTCACGGAAATCGGTTTTTGCCCGGAATCCGAATTCGTCGAAGGCCCGGCGGGTGTCCAGCATCCTTCGAGGCTGGCCATCCGGACGGGATTTGTCCCAGACGATTCGGCCGGAAAAACCGGTCAACTCGGATATGAGCTCAACGAGATCACGGATGGATATTTCAAAACCGGCTCCAAGATTGACCGGGTCGCCTTTGTCGTACTTTTCCGCGGCCAGGACGATGGCTTCCGCCGCATCCTCGACGTAGAGGAATTCCCGCGTGGCTTCGCCCGTGCCCCAGACGACGATTTCCTTCTCCTCCCGAAGGCGGGCCTCCACGCATTTTTTGATCAGCGCCGGAATCACGTGGGAGGATCGGGGGTCAAAATTGTCCCCCGGCCCGTAGAGGTTGACCGGAAGCAGAAAAACCGCGTTGAACCCGTACTGCTGCCGATAGGCCTGCGCCTGGACGAGCATCATTTTTTTCGCCAGTCCGTAAGGCGCGTTGGTCTCTTCCGGATACCCGTTCCACAGGTCTTCCTCTTTAAAGGGAACGGGGGCGAATTTGGGATACGCGCAGATCGTGCCGATGGCGACAAATTTTTCAACGCCCTGACGCCAGCCTTCGTGGAGCAGCTGCGCGCCCATCATGAGATTTTCGTAGAACAGGGTCGCCGGATTGGCCTGGTTGAACCCGATTCCCCCGACCCTTGCCGCCAGGTGAATGACGACCTCCGGCTGGATATTCCGGTACATCCTGAGGATGTCCGGGCGGCGGGCCAAGTGGTATTCGGGAAGATCGGCGACGGCCAGGTGACGGCACCCCAGCTCTGACAGGCGGAACAGGAGATGCCTTCCCAGGAATCCCCTGCCGCCGGTAACTACAATGCGCTTTTGTGTAAAGTTCCGTTCCACAGGTCTTCCTTCAACCAAGGTGCGGATTCAGATTGCAGGCATAGCCGGCGTCCAGGAGCGTTTTTTCTCTTCGAGCGAGCTCCAGGTCGGCGGCCGTCATCATGCGGATCAGTTCATCGAATCCGATTATCGGCTCCCAATTGAGGACCCTCCTGGCTTTCGAGGCATCGCCCAGGAGAACGTCCACTTCCGTAGGACGGAAATAGCGGGGATCGATTTCCACATGCTTCTGATAGTCCAGATCGAGTTCCGAAAAAACCTTTTCGGCAAACTCTCGAACGGAGTGGGTTTCTCCCGTGGCAATGACGAAATCATCCGGATTGTCCTGCTGAAGCATCAACCACATGGCCTTTACGTAGTCGCCGGCAAATCCCCAGTCCCTCCTGGCCTCCAGGTTGCCAAGATAAAGCTTGTCGCGCAGTCCCAGTTTGATCTGCGTCGCTCCCCGTGTGATTTTGCGGGTGACGAAGGTTTCTCCCCTCCGGGGGGATTCGTGGTTGAAAAGGATGCCGTTGCAGGCGAACAGGTTGTAGGCCTGCCGGTAATTCCGGACGATGTAATAGGCGTAGACCTTGGCGGCGGCGTAAGGGCTCTGAGGCTGAAAGGAGGTGACTTCGCTCTGCGGAGGGGGTGCTGAACCGAACATCTCGCTGGAGGAGGCCTGATAAAAACGCGCTTTGATGCCCGTTCTGCGAATCGCCTCCAGAAGCCGGAGTGTTCCTATCCCGGTGACGTCTCCCGTATATTCCGGCATGTCGAAACTGACGCGGACATGGCTTTGAGCGCCGAGGTGATAGATCTCGTCGGGGTTGATTTCGTAGAGCAGATCGGTCAGCTGGCCGGAAACGGACAGATCGCCGTAGTGCAGATACAGCCTGGCCTGGGGATCGTGGAAGTCCTTGTAGAGATGATCGATCCGATCCGTGTTGAAAGTGCTGGAACGGCGGATCAGGCCGTGTATTTCATAGCCTTTTTCAAGGAGGAACTCGGCCAGATAGGAGCCGTCCTGACCCGTGATGCCGGTGATGAATGCTTTTTTCATAGTCCGCCTTTCATGGTATCTATCGTTTCAGCGCATGCCTGGAGGGTCTTTTCCAGATCTTCATCGGAATGGGCGAAAGAGACAAAAGCCGCTTCAAAAGCCGAGGGGGCGAGGTAGATGCCCCGTTCCAGCATGCCCCTGAAGAATACGGCGTAACGGTCGGCATCGGTTGAACTGGCCGTTTCGTAGTTCACGACATCGTGGTCGGAGAAAAACAGGGTGAAGAGGGAACCGGCGCGGTTGATGCGCAGGGGTATACCCGCCGCCCCGAAAAGGTCCTTGATGGCATGACACAGTTCCTCCGTACGATGGTTCAATGCGGCATAGTCATCCCGTCGGCTGCCCAGGATCTCCAGGGTGGCCAAACCCGCCGCCATGGCCAGGGGGTTCCCGGAGAGGGTGCCTGCCTGGTACACGGGACCGGCAGGGGCCAGATAATCCATGATCGCCTGGCTGCCACCGAAGGCGCCCACTGGAAGCCCTCCGCCGATGATTTTTCCCAGACAGGTCAGGTCGGGTTCGATGCCGCAGAGATTCTGAACGCCGCCGTAAGCAAGTCGAAATCCGGTAATCACCTCGTCAAAGATGAGCACGATTCCATGCTGGCGGGTCAGCTCCCGCAGCGTTTCCAGAAATCCCGGGGCGGGTTCGATAACGCCCATGTTGCCGGCTACCGGTTCGACAATGACGCAGGCCAGCTCTTTTCCATGGCGATCCAGCGCCGCCCGGAAGGCTTCGATCGAGTTGTAGGGAAGGGTGATCGTCAGTTCGGCAAGGCAGGCCGGCACACCGGGGCTGCCGGGGATTCCCAGGGTGGCAATGCCGGAGCCGGCTTTGACCAGGAGCGAATCGGCGTGCCCATGGTAGCATCCCTCGAATTTGAGGATCTTTTCCCTGCCTGTGTAGCCGCGGGCCAGTCGGATGGCGCTCATCGCCGCTTCCGTTCCGGAGCTGACCATGCGGATCTTTTCAATGGAGGGGAAGGCATCAATGATCGTTTGGGCCAGAGCGATCTCCTGGACGGTCGGTGCCCCATAGCTTGTCCCACGTTCAACGGCCTTCCGGATCGCTTCCTGCACCTGCGGGTGGGCGTGCCCGAGAATCATCGGTCCCCAGGATCCGACATAATCAATATATTCCCGCCCGTCGACGTCGAAGATCCGGGATCCCGAGGCCCGGTCGATGAAGCGGGGAATCCCGCCGACAGAACGGAAGGCCCTCACAGGGCTGTTGACCCCGCCCGGCAATAGTTTCGCTGCGATTTCAAACAAGTCTTCCGATCTGGAGCTCATCATTCTCCCCCGTCTTTTTCCGGAATTTCAGCCGGAAAATAGGTCATGCTGCTCTTTTTATATTCCCTGTCGCTGGTAAGGATCTGATAGTCATCCATGTTTGCCGCTTCCGCCATCCCCCGGATCGAAGAAGGGATGTCCGCTGTTTTAAGATGAACCATGGTGAAAAGATTGTACTTCCCTTCGAAGGGGGGCGTTCGCTCGTAGCAGTGGGAAACCTCCGGGAAGGAGGCCAGACGTTCTCCCACGCTTTCGATGAGGCCCTCCGGAACGGCCCAGACCACCATGGCGTTCTGCGTGAATCCCACCTGGTGATGGCGGAGAATGGCCCCGAATTTCCTGAGGATTCCCCGATCCTCCAGCCGTCGGATGATCCGAACCACGTCATCGTCCGACAGGTTCATTTCTTTTCCCAGGGCGGCGAAGGGGCGGGAAGTCACGGGAATGTCTCCCTGAAGTGCCTGAAGAATCTTTTTTTCTTCCGATGTCAGAACGGCTGCCTCCCCTTTTTCCATCGTCTTGGGCATGAACATCTCCTACCGAAGAATTTACGGGGTTTCCGCTTCGATTTTCCCGCGGAGCTTTTTCTTTTCAGATTGCCTGTGCTTCAGTTCCAGGGTCTTTTCCTGTGCGCGCTTGGAACGGCGTTTTTTCTGGCGGCGGATCTTTTCGATCCGGGCCTTCTCGGCCATGACCTGGCCCGTTCTCAGCCGTTCAATCCGGTCAAGGAGCAAACGTCTGGCCAGCAGGCGGTTGACGTTCTGCGAACGGTCCTGCTGGCATTTGACAAACAGCCCCGTGGGCAGATGAACGAGGTGGACGCAGGTCGACGTCTTGTTGACATTCTGGCCGCCCGGCCCCGAAGACCGGACGAAGGTTTCCCGCAGATCTTCTTCTGAGATCCCCAGACGGGTCATCCGCTCCAGGATGGCCTTTTCCTTTTCCGGTGAAATGCTCATCGTTTATAGCCCTGTATAGGCCCGTCCCCTTTGTCAGATCTTTTCGATCTGGTATCCTTCCAGTTTGATGGCCACGGAGCGCTGCAGCAGTTCGATGGTCACGACGAAGAGATCCTTTTCCAGATCCGTCCGGAGCACCGTTCCTTCTATGCCCCGGAACGGTCCGTCGACAATCCGGGCCGCCTCTCCCACCTGGGGGTAGGTAAGGTTCTGAACCTCGACCTTGGATTCCACAATACGCCGTATGGCGGCGATCTTTTCGTCAGGCACGGCAATGGGCTCCGACCCGGTAGGCTTGCCGAGAATGCGGACGACCCCGAAGGTCTTCAGCACATCCAGCTTTGTCTGGTTGTCCAGCGAAAGCAGTTCGACGAACAGATATCCGGGGAACAGAGGAACCAGTATCCTTTTCCGGCGGTCCTTCCTCTTGCTCCATACCTCGATTTTCGGCAGGAACGTCTGGATGGATTTCTGTACAAGGCCGACATACGCTCTGTCTTCGTGCCGGCTCCTTGTATGGACAGCATACCAGGGCATTACCGCATCCTCTCTTTGTGGAATTATCCCCTTCCGGAGTTTGAAAAAATGGACAAGCCGCTTCAAAGAATCGGGGTTGACAAATCCCGCAAGAAAACTTCAGTATGGACCACAACGTGCCGCATCGTAGCTCCATGAGAAATCTGCCTGCTTTCCATGAGCAATGGCGTAGCATTATAACAGAACAGCCTTATTTTCAATAAGGAACTGATCCATGCGGTTGAGAATCAACGATATTCCCATGACGCTGGAGGCCGGCGCAAAAAATCTCCGAGAGGCTGCCGCCGAAATTCTTTGCGTCCCCCCGGAGTCCGTTTTGTCCGTGGATGTCCTGCGGAAGTCTCTCGATGCGCGCCGAAACCGTCCACCTTTTTTTGTTTACGCCGTGGTCGTGACCGTTCCCGATTCGATCGGCATCCCGGACAGCAGGGATCGGCGGATTTCCCTGGAGGCCGACCAGGCGTTCCTGGGAACTCCACAGACGAGGCCGATCCGGACCCGGAAAAGACCCGTTGTGGTAGGTTCCGGACCGTCGGGGCTTTTCGCCGCCCTGGTCCTGGCCCGTTCCGGCTTGCCCGTTCTGCTGGTTGAGAGGGGGAAAGCCGTTGCCGAGAGAATCCGGGATGTGCAGGCTTTCTGGGAAAAGGGGGAATTTCACCCGGAAAGTCATGTCCATTTCGGAGAAGGTGGCGCAGGAACCTTCTCCGACGGGAAACTGACGAGCCGTGTCAAAAATCCCCTGACGGCCTGGGTCAAGAAAATCCTGGTTGAGATGGGGGCCCCCCGTAATATCCTCATCGATGCGAAGCCCCATATCGGTACGGACCGGCTGCGCAGAATCGTTGTCCGAATGCGGCAGGAGCTGCAGGACCTGGGGTGTGAAATCCGCTTTGAAGCGAGCATGACGGATGTGATCGTTCAGCGCGGCGGTGTTGAAGGGATCGTGATCAACAGCGGGGAACATTTGAGAGCGGAACAGATCATCCTGGCGATCGGCCAGAGTGCCGATGACTCCTACCGGATGCTCCATGACCGGGGGGTTCAGCTTGCCCCCAAGCCCTTCGCCGCAGGCCTGCGCATCGAACATCCCCAGGCGCTGATCGATGAGATACAGTACGGCCCATGGGCCGGCAGCGCGGAGCTGCCTCCTGCCGAGTACGCCCTGGCCGTCCGGATTCCCGATCTGGACCGCGCGGTCTACACCTTCTGCATGTGTCCGGGTGGACAGGTGATCGGTTGCAGCGCCAGGGAAAAGGGAGTCGTCACCAATGGAATGAGCTTTTCCCGGAGGGATGGCACCTTCGCGAACAGCGCCGTTGTGGTTAATATCCGGCCGGAGGATTTTGCGGGAACGTCGCTTTCTCCCCTCAGCGGTCTTCAATTCCGGCGCCGATGGGAGGCGGGGGCTTATGCCCTGGGCGGCTGTCACTATTTCGCCCCGGCGCAGCGCCTCGTGGATTTTCTGAAAGGCCGGCCAACGCAGGGGGGCATGGAGACCAGCTTTCTTCCCGGTGTTGTTCCGGCACCGCTGCAGCGGGTTCTTCCCGGTTTTGCCGCAGAGGCGTTAAAGCGTGGCCTGACGGCGTTCAACGAAAAGATGCCCGGATTTCTTACCGGGGAGGCTGTGCTGATAGGTGTGGAAACCCGGACCTCGTCGCCGGTCCGCATTGTCCGGGGAGCAGACGGGCAGAGCGTGACGGTCCGGGGCCTCTTCCCCTGCGGAGAAGGCGCCGGCTATGCCGGAGGAATCGTCAGTTCGGCTCTGGACGGGATTCGGGCGGCTGAACTCCTGCTGGAGTCCCTGGCATGAGTCAATCCACTCTTTGCTGCGTCCTGACGATCCTCCCCGATTCCGGGGCGAAGTCAGGCAGGTCCCCGCAGGCGGGCATCAATGATGAGATCGTCGCCGTTTCGGTAGATCCTGCGAAAAATCAATTTGATGGCGCTCTTCATATCGGTAATGTTGAGGTTTCCGATGGCTTCAATCCCTTTGCCCGCGATCTTGGGTGCTATGATGGCAACCAGGCGGTCGGCAAGATCCTCCGCCAGCAGGGCGGTGAGAACGCCGGAACCCCCTTCGACGAGCACCGAAGCGATATTGCGCGTTCCCAGTTCATGGAAAAGGGAAGGCAGACCGATCCTTCCCAACGGATCCGCAGGGAGAATCAGCACGTCTTTGCCGAGATCCTTCAGCCGGGTGAGCTTTTCCCGGTCTGCCTGGTCTGTTGTAACCAGCAGGGTTCCGGCTGTGCCCTGATCCTGGAGAATCCGGGATGTCAGGGGAATCCGGAGCCGGCTGTCGAGGACGATCCGCAGGGGATTTTTTCCCCGCACGAGGCGGACGGTCAATTCCGGGTCATCGGAAAGAATTGTTCCGATGCCGACCATGATGGCGTCGTGGGCATGACGGAGGCGGTGGGCGAACCGCCGCGAGGGGAGGGAACTGATCCAGCGGGAATGACCGGTGGCGGTGGCGATTCTTCCATCCAGGGTCTGGGCGTATTTCAGGGTGACGAAAGGGGTTCGGGATTGGATGAATTTGAAGAAGGCTTCGTTGATCTGCCGGCAGGCCTCTTCCAGGATCCCCACGGATACCGGAATTCCAGAGCGCTGCAGGGCCTCGATACCCTTTCCCGCTACGAGAGGATTGGGATCGGCCGTGCCGATGACGACCCGTTGCGGCCGGCAGGCGATGAGGCGGTCCACGCAGGGCGGCGTTTTTCCGTAATGACTGCAGGGCTCGAGAGTCACGTAAATGGTCGAACCCTCCACCGATTCCGTGACGCTCTCCAGGGCGTTGATTTCCGCGTGAGCCTGTCCAAATTTCCGATGATAACCCTCACCGATAATGCGGTTGTTCCTGACGATCACAGAGCCGACCATCGGGTTGGGGCTGACCCATCCCTCTCCCTTCCGGGCGAGTCGCAGGGCACGTTTCATGAAAGATTCATCGTTCAAAAAGCTTTTCCCCTTTGCATGCGCTGTCCCCATATGGTGGGGGGGTATGAACTTCTCGTTCGGTGTATAGGTTACCCTTCCGGCGAAGTCAAGATTGGAAGATGGGCTTCATTCCGTCGTTTGTAAGGGGAGTGCAAAAGGAAGGGAAGAGAAGGAAATGGCTATGACGGACCTGGCGGGTATAGTGGTGTTTGTCCTGGGCGCTGTGGTGGGAAGTTTTCTCAATGTGTGCATCTGGCGGATTCCACAGGGCCTGTCTATTGTTTCCCCGGCATCTTCCTGCCCGCAATGCGGCCATTCCATCCGCTTCTACGACAACATCCCGCTGGTCAGCTATCTCCTTCTCAGGGGGCGCTGCCGCTCCTGCGGGGAAAGGATTTCTCTGCGTTACCCCCTTGTGGAGGGTCTGACGGCCCTGATGGCCCTCCTTCTCTTCTGGAAATTCGGCCTCACCCTGAAATTTGCCGCGGCCTTTCTTTTTGTCAGCGCGTTGATCCTGGTTGCCTTCATCGACATCGATCACCAGATTATTCCTGATGTCATCAGCCTTCCGGGCATCCCGATCTGCTTTCTCCTGTCCGTTTTTCTCATGGAGCTTCCCTTTATGGAGGCGCTCCTGGGGCTCGTTCTCGGCGGCGGTTCGCTTTACCTGATTGCCGTTTTGTATGAGCTGGCGACAAAACGGGAAGGGATGGGCGGCGGGGACATCAAGCTGCTGGCCATGATGGGAGCCTTCCTGGGATGGAAATCCCTGCTTTTTATCCTCCTGGTCAGTTCGCTTGTAGGGGCTGTTGTGGGAATATCGGTGATGTGGGCAAAGGGCGGCGATATGAAATATGCCGTGCCTTTCGGGCCTTTTCTATCGCTTGCCGCCACGGCCTATCTCTTTGTCGGCGACTATGCCGTCAATCTCCTTCTGTACCATCAGATCTGACGCGGGAACGATTTCAATGGGCCCGGCGCTTCAGACGCTCGATGTCCTGAATGATGATGGCGTTTCTGCCGGTCCTCACCACACCCTTGTCCCGCAGAATTTTCAGCTCCTTGTTTATGCTTTCCCTTGTGACGCCCAGCATGGCGGCAAGCTCCCGCTGTGACATCCGGATCCGAAATTCCTGTCGCTCACTCTCCTGAGTCTGCAGCGGCTCCGCGAGTTCATGGAGGCGTTTGGCCAGCCGGGCCGGGACGGTGAGAAAAGAGATCTCCGCAAAAAGATCGTCCGTCCGGCGCAGACGCAGCGAAAGGGCGCGGAGTATGGAGCGGACGGCGTTTTCATTTTGAAAAAGAAACGAGAAAAAATCGTCGCGCTCAAGGACATACAGAAGAGTGTCTTCGACGGCCGTGGCGTCGGCCGAGCGGGGCTGCTCATCCAAAAGGGCCATTTCGCCGAAGAAGTCTCCGCTTCTCAGCAGCGCCAGGGTGACTTCGTCACCCACCCGGCTTGTAACTCCTATTTTGATCAGTCCTTTGACGATGATGTAAAAGGAAGAGCCTTGATCGCCTTTGCGGAAGAGAACTTCTCCCCTGGGAAGGGAGAGGCGTCTCAGAAGGGTGGCAAGATGCTCGCGTTCCGAATCCAGCATCGACTCAAAAAGGGGGATCTGCTTGAGTAAATCGACTAGAGCCATGGAGATTTGCACCTCATCATTTCCGTGAACGGGTTGGATCGTCCCGGGTAAACAAGTCCATTTTTAATGAATATCTTCTCCCATGATTTGGAAGAATAGTCAATGTTCTTTCCCCAGGACTGCAATTTGCATCCCAAAAACGGACGGTGGGAAGCAGGAAAATAAAAAGTGAATATAATCACATATTACCATGTCACATAAGCGTTGACAGGTATCTGTTCCCAAACGTATGATCTCTCAACAAAACAACGATAATGAATGCATGAAGTCGATGAATTTCAGGAGAGGCAGACGGTGACGTATTACAGGACAAGGGGTTTCACGCTGATTGAACTGATGGTCGTTATCGCCATCATGGCCATCATGGCGGCCATCGCCGCTCCCAACTTCAAGTCTTTCATGGCCCAGCGGCGCCTGAACGGGGCCGCCCGGCAGGTGATGTCGGATCTCATGGCGGCGAGAATGAAGGCGGTCACGATCAATCAGAAAGTGAAGGTCTCTTTTACCGGCAATCATGCCTATGAGATCTGGAATGACGCCAACAGCAACGGAACCGTTGCCGATAATGAAGGTGATGATGTGGCGAAGGACATCCAGGTGGATTATCATGATGTGACATTCAGCAGTACCGCAAATCCTGTCTTTGATCCGCGGGGAACGGCTGCCGCACTTGCAACCGTCACGCTGACCAATTCCGCAGGTTCAAAAACAGTCAGTGTGGCAATTACCGGACGCGTTGTGATCAGCGGTTGACGGATTCGGAGATGGAACAAGCTTGTTTTATAGATCAACGTATCAAGGGGGGAATTAGGTCATGATATCGGTAATTCCCGATAAGCAAGGCTTCACATTGATCGAGATTCTAGTTGCGATGTGTTTGCTCCTGATCGCCCTGCTGGCGTTGCTCTCTCTAACCACGACGGTCATCAAGGGAAACTACGCCAGCAAGATGACGACCATGGCAACCACACTGGTAAAAGATAAGCTTGAAGACCTGAAAAATAAGAGTTACGCGAGCGTCAGCGCCAGTACTTCCGGCATCACTTCAACGGATTATGCATCCGCAACCGGCCAGGTTTCGGCCTCCTCGACAGGAGCCTATTTTACCAGGAACTGCACGTGTAAGCTCGATGCAGCGGAGCCGAATGATACGATGAAAACTGTGGTCGTGACGGTTTCCTGGAATGAGGGCAGCCGGAGCGTATCCGCCTCAACCATTATCGGTCGGTAAAATCCATGGAAGGAAGACAACGAAGGTTGAACAGCTTCAAGGCAGGCATAAAGAAGGAAATTTGCAGATCCACGAAGAGTTGCGGGGGATTTACCCTGGTGGAACTGATGATTGCCCTGACAATCGGATTAGTCATTTTGGCCGCTCTATACAATCTTTTTTCCGCGCAGAACAAATCCCTGAGTGTTCAGGAAACCATTGTAGAAATGCAGCAGAATGCCCGTGCTGCCATGGACATGATGGCGACGGAGATGGGAATGACCGGTTATGATCCCGCAGGGACGAGCCCGGCCGGCATAAGCACCTTCTCGGCAAATTCCATTGCCTTCACTCAAGACCTGAACGGGGATGCTGATGTGAGTGATCCCAATGAGAGCATTGCTTACAGTTACGATTCAGGCCATTTGCGAATAAGCAGAAATACCGGTGGAGGCCCTCAACCTTATGCGGAAAATGTCGAAGCTCTAAATTATACATACTATAACGCAGCAGGGGCCACAACGGCAACGTTGGCGGATATCAGGAAAATCAAGATCGAGATTCGAACCCGGACAGCCCGGATAGACCCGAGTTATGCAACAAACGGTGGGTATCGAACCTATACATTGACATCCTATGTAACGCCGAGAAATCTCGCGTATTGATCAAGAAGCAGGAGGTAACTTTCCATGAGGAGGATCAGCGGTTCGAAGCTATTAGCAGACAGCGAAAGGGGGATGGTCCTTGTCGTGTCCCTGTTGGTCATGGCCGTGCTGGCTGTCCTGGGGATTGCGGCTGTCATGACCACCACGACGGATCTCAAGATCACTTCAAATTATACGCAGAACAAAAAGGCCTTTTATAATGCTGATGCCGGGGTGGAGCGGGTCATTGCATACCTGCGCACTAATACGGTGAATTATCCCACCGGCAGCACACCTACTACGACAATTGCAGTGAGCTGTCCTACAGGCTTCAATTTCAACACCTCAGTGAATCTCAACTATGTTTCTCCCAACGTCTACAAGTTTCAGATGACGGGCACGGGGGCCAATAGTGCCGCAAAGACGATCGAAACCCACATCAGGAAAGTGCCGCTCTATCCTCAAGACGCGGACGGTGCGGTGGCGATGTACGGAGGCGGGCCCGCGGTTGAATTTAAAACAGGCGGCGGAGGGGGCTACGCCATCGACGGGCACGATTATCCTGTTCCAGCGGATCCGAACTGCAATGGTAGTTCCTGTGACACAACAGCTACAGCCTTGCCGGCCTTGCCTGGTCTGTTCACCGTCATGACTCCCACTCTCACCGGAAATGATACCGCGCACCTTGGGGGGGTGCCGACACAGACGCTGGGCACCAGCCGAGAAACGGAATTCAATAATTTTGTGGAGATGGTCCTTGCCAGCGGCAGCACCGCAACCCCCCTGTATCAGTCCACCCTGGGAACGCGGGCCAATCCCGCCGTTACGGTCATTCCGAACGGAACAACCCTGAATGCCACTGCAAACGGAGCGGGCATCATCATCGTCGATGACGGAGGGTCGCTTCAAATAAACGGAAACTTCTGCTTTGAAGGCCTTGTCATCCTGAGAGGGTCGGGCAGGGTGTTCGGAAGCGGCACTGCCAACATCTTCGGCAGCCTTGTTACGATTGGCCATTTGAGCAAATTGATAGACCTTACCGGCAGCATCAACCTGTTCTACAGTTCGGCAGCCCTGGCAAATCTCGCCAACATCGATGAACTCAGCCAGATTCAAAGGACTGCCTGGCGGGTTGTTCTTTAGCGGGTATGGCCGGAAGGTATGACAGCCATGCGAAAATACATCCTGTTCTGTTCATTCCTCATTGCGGTCTTGCTGGTTCCTGCCGTCGGGGACCCCGCTTACCGGATTCTCCTTAAAAATGGGGGGCAATTTTCAACACTCCGGTATTGGGAAGAAAACCAGCTGCTGAAGTTCGACGCAGGCTTTGGGGTGATGGGTATTGAAAAAAACCAAGTCAAAGCAATTGAAACATACACCATCGATGCACAAGAAGTTTATAAAGCCCCGAAAGCCGAGAAGCGCCTCGAGGAAGCCGAACAGAAGCCTGAAAAGACTGCTTCAACCCCAACACCACCCGCAGAGATTGATCTGAAGGCTTTCCAGGATAAAATGGCAAAATTCAAAGCGGACCTGAACAAGTCGTTGACGCGCATCAGGAAAGCCAATGCAAACAAGGATTTGGATGCAAAGAACCAGGCTATGGAAGATAACCGGAATATCTCTGCTGAAATGTGGAAATTGACTCACGAACTGGAGCAGAAGAATAATGGAAAACTTCCTGATGGCTGGTGGGAGGGAGTCGGACGAGAGGAGCCTGCGTCGTGAACTGGAAAAGGCCAACGCGCTTCAGGATGATACGAACAAAGGCCTCAGGGATTCCAAACCGTTTTTCTGTCTGTATCATCCTTTTTGATCGTCATCCCTTATGGTAACCAGAAGTTCCCGAGGCGCCATTCCTCGGTTTCGGCCGTGCCGGTTACCGTTGGAGCCGTTTACGGAATCGGGGAGGCAAACCGGTTCGCTTCAACATTCTGCCCCGATCGGTGCCTCTTCAATTCAAGCCGTGTGTCCCTGATGTGACGCCCACAATCCCACCTGAAGAAGTTCCTCAAAATATTCCTTCCTTACTTGTTGATTTCACTCATAATATTTGTTGACTTTTTATTTAATGGCCTTTAAATAATAAACTGGTTTGCGAGGACTGTGAAACTGCCGTGGTCATTGAAGCACAACATTTCTAGGGAGGATAAGGTAATGAACAAAGGTGATTTGGTTGAGGCAGTAACAAAAGTTGTTGGAAAAAAGAAGTTGGCGCAGGAAACCGTCGCATGTGTTCTTGGATCCATGACGGAAGCTTTAAAAAAAGGTGATAGCGTAACACTCATTGGTTTCGGCACGTTCAAGGTTGCGAAGAGAGCCGCCAGAACGGGGAGAAACCCGCAGACAGGCAAACCGATCAAGATTAAAGCAAAGAAGGTCCCCAAATTTACGGCCGGCAAGAAACTGAAGGATGCCGTGGCGAAAAAATAATTGCAGCGATAATCAACACAGAGGGCCTCCCGGTTTGATAAATATCAGGAGGCCCTCTGTCGCGTCCGTCTCTCTGCCCGCGGGATGCCTGGCCTCTGAAATGGTCATTACGACACCTTGAACGGCACCCCCGTAAGCATCAGCCCCTGCGCCCGCTTTGTTGACAGCCGTGCAGCCAGTGCCGGAAAACCGCATCCGCCCTTTCAGCCTCCGATTGGGTGGGAAGAAATGGTAGAGATGAAATCGTAACTGAGGTCATCGCCACCCGCCTTCGACCGGCCGGATGTCAGTAAAAATCCCGACAGCCCCCCGGCATCGATGTAATCAACCCGAATAAACTCGACCCTTTCCAGGATGCCCCTGTCTACCGCCAGGGGAATGCCCCGCACGGTAAACACCTCGTCATTTCCCTTCGCGTCATCCAGAGCTATGGCCAGAGAAGCCGGTCCTCAACAGGATTTCTGCGAATAAATTCTGATCCCTTCGGATGATTTCAGCCCGGCAAAAAAATTCTGTAACGCAACGGATGCCTTTTCCGTGATCTCAACCATCGCTTTTCCTTTCCCTGTCGATAAGAAGGAGGCCCGATCGTGCCGTGAGCTTACTCCATTTCGGGCGGATCGAATGGCCATGCCGCTTTGCAAAAGAGCCGCAAAAGAATTTGCGGCTCTTTCCGTTCTTCCTGATGTGTTAACCCGGTCCTCTTAATTTTCCGTTCCTCCCGGGATCTTCATTTTGAAGTTCCGGTGGCAGTCGAGACAGTAGACCGTGGAGGGGCTGTGCTCGTGATGACAAACCGTGCATGCGATATCGCCAAGATGCGATTTGTGAGGATTGCGGTCCGGAAAATCCGCCGGTTCCGATCTCTTCGCCAGCTCTTCCATCGGGCCATGGCATTCCAGGCAGCGAGGATTTTCCACTGTGCTGTCGGGTTCCGGAGATCCCTTCCCATGGCAGGAGGCGCAGTCGATCTTACCGGTATGCTGAGATTGCTGGGGCACGGCTGTTTGGCCTGCTGCCTTGGCTGCCTGGATCAGGCCCTCTCCAAATCCCACATAGGCGACAACAGCAAGCGAAAATACAAAAATCAGTATCAATCTGAATCTCTTCATTGTCGGTTCCTTTTGATGGGGCCGATCGTTCCCGTAAAAAAATTTCTGAATCCGGGATGACGTGATAGATGTAATCCCGGATTCAGTGAAGACGGCCTTTCTTTTCAAGAAGGGATATAACGTTTAGGCATTTTCCTTTACCACGTTGCCCCCTGCAACCCGGCCGAAGACGACGCAATCGGGGATGGCGTTGCTCCCCAGGCGGTTCGTCCCATGAACTCCGCCGGTCACCTCGCCTGCGGCGTACAGCTTCGGAATCACTTCACCAAAGATGTCGATCACCTGCGCCTTCTCATTGATCCGCAGTCCCCCCATCGTATGATGAACCGCGGGCCACTGGGCGACGGCGTAGAATGGTCCCTTGGTCATCGGCGTCATCGCCTTGGTGATCGGCTTGTTGAATTCGGGGTCTTTTCCTTCGGCGAGATACTGGTTGTGTTTATTGATTGTATCCACGAGGGCATCGGAGGGAATGCCGATTTTTTTCGCCAGTTCGGCGATGGAATCGGCCCTGACCAGGCGCCCTTTCTTGATGCCTGCCTCGGCCTCCTCACGGGTTCCTCCGAATTTCTCAATCATCTCATCGCTGAAGATCGTGTAGGTTGGCTTGCCCTGCGGTCCAAGGGCGATCTGGGCAAAGCTCACGTGGTCGCGCCGGGCCAGTTCGCTGATGAAACGCTTACCCTGTTTGGTCACGTAGACGATGCCGTTTCCGGGACCGTTGAAGGGATAAAGCGCCGGGGTGTCGAGAATTCCCGTTTCCGGATCGGCATAGGGATACAGCTGAATGAAGTTCATCTGCAGTGCGTCCGCTCCTATGGCCTGGGCATAGCGGATCATCTCGCCGGTGGCGCCCTTGTGGTTGGTGCAGTTCCAGTCTGGGCCGGACAGGAAGGGATAATGATCGCCGCGCATCTTGATGTCGCGGCTGAATCCGCCGGATGCGAGGATCAGGCCCTTCTGGATTTTAATGTTGGATATTTTCCGGCCCTGCTTCACCTCCACGCCCAGGACAGGGCTCTTGGGGTCGGCATCGGCCCTCCAGATCCATTTCACCTCGGTGCCCAGGCGGAATTTGGTGCCGTTTTTTTCCGCAATTCTTTTCAGGGCATCGACATAGACCTTGCCGATTCCCGCCGCATGGGTCCGGTAGGCTGAATGGCCGCCTGCCCGGACGACCGTCGGACGGATCACCGCGCCGCCTTCGTCGATCATCCAGTTCAGGGCATCCGTTGCGCCTTCTGCCATGACCTTGACCAGGGCCGGGATGCTGAAGTAATCACCGCCCTTGAGCGTATCGTCCGCGTGAAGATTGACGCTGTCGTTTCCCAGGTTGAGCTTTTCGCGGTAGTGGAACTTATCGTCCCATGAGGCGTAAACGCCCCCGTTGATGATGGAATTGCCTCCGTAGGTGGGCATCTTCTCCAGGACGACCACATTCTTGGCCCCGTTGCTCGTGGCCTGGGCCGCGGCTGAGCAGCCGGCGAAGCCGGAGCCGATCACCAGCACCTCAACGGTTTCATCCCATTTCTTGGGAAGCGGCCGGTTTGCCGCCTCCGCAGATCCGGGGGTCGCCATGTTCAGGGCGAAGCCGCTCCCTGCAACAGCTCCCAGGGCAGCCGTTGCCTTCAGGAAAGAACGGCGGTTCAGCTGATTCGTTGCTTGTCTCTCCCCATCGCTTCCCACTTTCTCTTTTTCTTTCATGAGCTCCTCCTAAAAGAAAACTAAACTTGACGGTTCTGACTCCAATTCTTCAAGCAGCCGGACTTCGCTTGGCAGGCAGGATGGTTTTGTTCGGCCGTTCAGGCCATTCCGTTGCGTGCCGTTGTATTGTATAGCACTGAGAGCTGCGGGAATAAAGGGGGAATTAACAGGTAGATAACGGGTATTGTGAAATACCCGATATGATGTCCAGCAGACTTTATGTGCGCGGTTTCTGTGCCGCCGCATTTTTCCCGGCGATCCTGCCGAAGGTGATGCATTCCGGAATGGCGTTGCTGCCAAGCCGGCTGGCGCCGTGCACGCCCCCCGTGACCTCCCCCGCGGCATAAAACCGGCTGATCGGCTGGTGTGTCTCGATGTGAACGACCTGCGCCTCCGTGTTGATCTGGACGCCTCCCATACAGTGATGGACTTTCGAGATCAGGCGTATGGAATAATAAGGCGGATGACTGATGGGAAGGAGATCCATGGGCAGAGGCTTGCCGAACATGTCCTCCCTGCCTTTTTCAAGGAGAGAGTTATACACGTCGATGGTTTCCTTCAGCGGGGCGAGGGGCACATTATTCGCCGCGGCCAGTTCCTCGATGGATTCGAATTTCTTGACGACTCCGCGCTTCAGGCATTGGTCCAGCGTGGATGCGTGCTGTCCCCCCTTTTGGTCGACGATTGCGATGGACTCCCTGCCGGAGCTCAACATGGCGTCAACCAGGAGCTTGCGGTCGGCCTGCTCGTTTATGAAGCGCCTGCCGGTATTGACATCTATCAATATTCCGTAGGGGAACCCCGCCAGCATGGAGAACATGGAACCGACGCCGAACCCCTCTTCATCGCGGGATGCCCAGGGGCCGAGCTGTATCAGCGAGAGCTGGACCGGTGTGGCGCCGGCCTTCAGTGCGGCGACCAACCCTTCAGCCGTTGCGCCCTGGTGATTGGTGCTCTCGATGTCTTCCGTGAGCTTGGGGTCCTGGATGATCCTGAACTCCTTGTCCTCGCTGAATCCTCCCGTCGCCAGGATGACGGCTCTCCGTGCCCGGATTCGCTTCAGCACGCCGCTTTCCCGATTGGGAAAGATATAATTCTCCCGGACGGCAACGCCTTCCATTTCGCCGCCCTTCGTGAGGATAAACTGGGTCAGGTAAGTCCTGAGGCGGATGGGGATGCCCATGTAACGGCATTTGGCCAGCATCGGCTTGATGATGCCCGATCCCGACGTGTTCGCCGTGTTGTAGGTTCTGGGCACGGAATGCCCCCCCAGGTGGCTCAACCGGGGTTTATATTTGACGCCCAGTTCCTTGATGGTCCAAAGAAGCGTCTCGGTGGATTTTTCCGCAACA
>Ga0265295_1004566_pt1 | contig 18508 bp, 12 predicted proteins | sample Munlansysbiofilm_FD_192503 | JGI IMG/M metagenome (GOLD analysis project Ga0265295, IMG submission 192503) | Leachate microbial communities from a municipal landfill in Southern Ontario, Canada - Methane capture system biofilm | ecosystem: Engineered > Solid waste > Landfill > Unclassified ...
GGCGAAGATGCACCCGTCACCGACCGGGACATAGACGACATCGGGGACGGTTCTGCCCATCTGGAGAAAGAGCTCGATGGAGACGCTCTTCTTCCCCTCGATGGTCATCGGGTTGTAGGCGGTGTTTCGGTTGATGCCACCCGCCTCCTTGGTGTAGGCGATCGAGAGGGCGAAGGCGTCATCGTAGCTGCCCTCGACCGGTACGACCGTCGCCCCGTAGAGGACGCTCTGCATCAGCTTGTTGAGCGGGGCGCTCTTGGGGACGAAGAGGATGATCTCAAGGCCGTAGGCCGCCCCGGCACAGCTCATCGCGGCCCCGGCATTGCCGGTGGAGGCGAGGGCGATGCGGCTCTCCTTGTGGTGGAGGGCCTGGGCAGCGATCAGTTGGCTCGCCCGGTCCTTGAAGGAGCCCGAGGGGAGGGAGCCATCGAGCTTGAAGGTCAGATTCTTCAGCCCATACTCATCGGAGAGCCGCTGTGGTTCCACGATGGGGGTATTGCCCACCGGATAGGCGGCGGGGTGGGGTATCTCGTAGGGGAGGAAATCTCCAACCGTGAGCCTCTTCTTCCGTTTCAAGCTCCTGAGGTACTCTTCATCGAGCTTGACGATGACGTTGCCCTTGGAGAATGAGGTGCCGTCGTTGAGGGCGGCGCACTTGGGGCATTGGTAGAAGATCTCATCCGTCTCGTAGATTGCATGGCAGTCACTGCACTCGTATACAAATTTCATCTCGTGTGCTCCTTCATTAAAAAGCCGGACCATTGGCCCGGCTTTCAAAAGATGGTGTGGCCTACGGGGCCAGGACCTCCTTGTTGAATGAATCGATGAGGGCATCGATCTGGTCAGCCAAAGCCGGGATTTCGGTCCAGTAGGTGCGGTCGTACCATTGGGCGTTGAGCTCGTCGTACGTCCGTCCCTGCTGTTCGACCCATGTATAGTACTTCAGGTTATGCACCCTCAGTCTTTCATAGTAGGTCAGCTCCAGCACGCCGTCAATCGCCTGGTGGTGGAGACACCCTGCCAGGGCACGAGCCGCTGCCAGCTCATCGAACTCGCCCTGGATTTCCGCCTGCTCGGTGACGCGGGAGGTGTACATCTCCTCACTGTCGGTCAGGAGGGTGAAGATCACATCATCCTCGTCCATCTCGTAGTACTTGGCCATCTTGATGGATGCAAGGATGTTGCCTAAGCCGCTGATCCCGTAGAGCGGGAAGTTGGCGATGTCCTCCTCTGCAATGCCGATCTTGCGCAGGTACTCGATGCCGGCCGGTTCGTTGAAGAGGCGCAGGAGGTCCATGCAGTCCTGGTCATCGATTGCGATGATCATGTCGGTGTTCTTGACGTTGTGGACCCAGGGCACGTGCTTGTCGCCGATCCCCTCGATGCGGTGTGCCCCGAAGCCGTTTCTCAGCAGGGTCGGGCACTGCAACGCCTCGACGGCGGCAATCTTGATGTTGGGATAGTGCAGCTTCAGGAAATCGCCTGCGGCGATGGTGCCGCCGCTCCCGGTTGCCGAGACCAGGCCACGTACCCGTTCAGGAGCGATCTTCTCGACCTCGTCGATGACCTCCATGATGGCGCCGCCGGTGATCTTGTAGTGCCAGAGGTAGTTCCCGAACTCCTCGAACTGGTTGAAGATGACGATGTGGTGGCCCCGCTCGGCATCGAGCTCATGGCACTTGTCGAAGATCTCCTTGACGTTTGACTCCCCGCCCGGGGTGGAGATGACCTCGCCGGCGATTTTCTTGAGCCAGTCGAAGCGCTCCTTGCTCATCTCTGCGGGGAGGATGGCGATCGATTGGCAGCCGAGCAATGCGGCGTTGTACGCCCCACCACGGCAGTAGTTGCCCGTCGATGGCCAGACGGCCTGCTGGTTGACCGAGTCGAAGTTGCCCGATACGAGGGCAGGGGCGAGGCAGCCATAGGTCGCACCGACCTTGTGTGCGCCGGTGGGGAACCATTTGCCGACCAGGCAGAAGATCCTGGCCTTGACGCCGGTCAGCTCGCGGGGGACCTCAATATAGTTGACTCCACCGAAGGCGCCGCCATCCTTTGTAGGCTCGTTCTTCCAGGTGATCCTGAAGAGATTCAGGGGGTCGACGTCCCACAATCCGGTGTGCTTGAGTTTTTCCTTGATATCAGCAGGGATTGTAGAGGGGTCAGCCATCTGTGCGAAGGTGGGAAGCACGATCCCCTTCTCTCTGCATCGCTGGATATTCCGTGCACGAACTTCCTCATTAACACTCAAATTGATTAGCATCATACGCCTCCATGACTGTGTGATAGCGCTCTAGTTTTTAAAAGTATAGCCCACCATTGAAAAAAGTAAAGAAGAATTCGTTTCAGTTGAATTTATTGAAAACAATTTGCGTAAAGACCAAATATAGGTATATAATTTTATGGTATCGCATGGTTTCCTTGGAAAAAATCATGTGGTGAACAACGGGTCCCCCTAGGGGATATGAGGTGCAGATTTGTTGCAAGATGTTGCAAAAATGATTGACTTCCAGCTAATCTGCATTAGAATGGCTATGGGCCCCCAGCATGCGGGGGAAACCCTATCTAGGAGTGAGTATGGGAGACATCATGCGCCCTGTTCCCTTCTCGGAACTAATTGAACGTATCGTCGGTGAGTATCGAAACCACCGTTCCATCTTCGGCATCGGGGAGGATCAATTCCACCACGATTCCACCACCGGGAGGAGAATCTCGGTCTTTGGCCAGAGTTGCTCCACCCCCGTCGGCCCCGCCGCCGGCCCGCACACCCAGCTGGCACAGAATATCATCGCCAGCTACCTGGTCGGCGGCCGCTTCATCGAGCTCAAGACCGTCCAGGTCCTCGATGAGCTCGAGATCGAAAAACCGTGCATCGATGCCCGTGACGAGGGGTACAACACCGAGTGGTCGAGTGAGTACACCCTCCCCAAGGCGTGGGATGAGTACGCCAAGGCGTGGATCATCCTCCACCTCCTGGAGGCGGTGATGGGCGAGGGCCCCTTCGAGAAGCCCTCCTTCATCTTCAATATGTCGGTCGGCTATAACCTTGAGGGGATCCGGACGGAGAAGATGCAGACCTTCATCGACTCGATGATCGACGCGAGCAGGGATGAACGCTTCGCCCAATACCTTAGAGAACTCGATGCCCTCATCGACGAGGGTCTCTTCGAGGGGACCGACTGGGAGGGCCGGGAGAAGAACCTTGCCGGCCTGACGGCCAAGATCAGTGCGAACATGTGTCCGTCGACGACACTGTCGACGATGCACGGTTGTCCCCCTGCCGAGATCGAGGCGATCTGTTCGTACATGCTCAGCGAGAAGAAGCTCAATACCTTCGTCAAGCTCAATCCGACGCTGCTCGGCTTCGAGACGGTGCGCGAGATTCTCGACACCCTCGGCTACGACTACGTCACCATCAAGCGGGAGAGTTTTGACAACGACCTGCAGTGGAACGATGCGATCGCGATGCTCCATCGTCTTGTCTCGCTTGGCAAGAAGGTCGGCAGGGGCTTCGGGGTCAAGCTCACCAACACCCTCGGTTCGGTCAACGACCAGGGGATGTTGCCAGGCGACGAGATGTACATGAGCGGGCGGGCGCTGCTGCCCATCTCCACAACGGTGGCAGAGCGCCTCTCCAAGGAGTTTGCAGGCACCCTTCCCATCTCATACAGCGGCGGGGCGACCGCCTTTACCGCCAAGGCCCTCTTCGAGAGTGGCATCAGGCCGATTACCTTGGCAACCGACCTGCTCAAGCCCGGCGGGTACGCCCGTCTTGGCCAGATCGCCGGCCTCCTTGACGAGAGTGACGCCTGGGCGATGGATGGCATCGATATCGCTCGCCTCGAAACGCTTGCCCAGGATGCCCGCAGTGGTGTCTATGCTGAGCTTGAAAAGCAGTTCAGGGGAATCGACACCATCAAGATCGATGAGCAGCTGCCGATGTGGGATTGCTACGTCGCCCCCTGCGTGGTGGCGTGCCCGATCCACCAGCCGATCCCGGAGTACGTCCAGCTGGTCGGGGAGGGGCGGTACGCCGATGCCCTCGACCTGATCTATGATACCAACGCCCTGCCTGCCATCACCGGCCACATCTGTGACCACCAGTGCCAGCTGCACTGTACCCGGATGGACTACGAGGGAGCGGTCAAGATCCGCGACATGAAGCGCCTCGCCGTCGAGAACGGCTTTGCCGAGTACAAGAAGGAGAACTGGGAGGGCCCGACCGACAAGACCTCCATCAAGGCGGCGGTGGTGGGAGCCGGGCCTGCCGGCCTGTCGGCGGCGTACTTCCTCGCCCGCGCCGGGTTCGATACCACCGTCTATGAGCGTGAGCAATCCGGTGGTGGCGTTGTGCGCCACGTCATCCCCGGCTTCCGTCTCCCTGTGGAGGCGATTGAGAGCGACATCGAGTTCATCAAGGCCCACGGGGTGGACTTCCACTTCTCAAGTGATGTGCAGAGCCTCGATATCAAGGCCCTCAAGGCCCAGGGCTACCAGTACATCTTCTACGCCATCGGCAGTGAGGTTGACAATGAGATCCCGCTGCAGGGTGACCGTAGCCGTGTACGCCCGTCGCTCTCCTTCCTCTCCGAGTTCCGCAAGAACCCCGCCTCGCTCTCCCTGGGCAAGCGCGTGGTCGTTGTCGGTGGTGGCAACACCGCCATGGATGGGGCCCGTGCCGCACTCCGGGTGGCCGGGGTGGAGCAGGTGACGGTCATCTATCGCCGTACCGAACGGGAGATGCCCGCCGACCATGAGGAGTATGCCAATGCCATCGCCGACGGCATCGACTTCATCTTCCTTGCCAATCCGGAGCGCTTTGATGACACGAGCCTGACGGTACGCAAGATGGCCCTCGGCGATCCTGATGAGAGTGGCCGCCGTCGCCCCGTCGTCACCGATGAGACCTTCACCATCGAGTGCGACACGATGATCACCGCGATCGGGGAGCGGGCCGATGCCGACCGCCTTACCTGGTACGGGGTTCCCACCAATGAGAAGGGGTGGCCGATCGTCGACGAGGAGACCTTGGAGAGCCAGGTCGAGAACGTCTTTGTCATCGGGGATGTGCAGAGCGGGCCATCGACGGTCGTGCGGTGCATTGCCTCCGGCAGGGCGGCTGTCGAGGCAGCCATTGACAAGGTCCTCGGCCCCGAGGATGAGGAAGGGGACGGGGACGAGTGGGACGATGAGGATATCTTTGACGATCTCGACGTTGATAGCCTGGCTGCAGAGATCGAGGAGGAGGATGAGTACTTCGGCCTCATCGCCGACAAGAAGAGCCATATCCTCGTCTCCAAGGAGTTCGGGGAGGAGGGATTTGCTGAGACCGAGGCCGCGCGATGCCTGGAGTGCTCCTACATCTGCAACAAGTGTGTCGATGTCTGTCCCAACCGGGCCAACGTCGCCATCGATGTGCGCAATTGCGCCCTCTTCGACGATCCGTTCCAGATCCTGCACCTCGATGCCTTCTGCAACGAGTGCGGCAACTGCGAGACCTTCTGCCCCTACGACGGTGGTCCCTATCGGGAGAAGTTCACCCTTTTCAACACCAAGGAGGACTTTGATTCGTCCAAGAACAGCGGCTTCTGGGCCGATGGCCCCGATGTCCTGGTCCGTCTCGACGGTAGGGTCGTTGCCTGTTCGATCGATGGCGAGGGGCTGCTCGCAGCCGATGCCGAGATCAGCGAGGAGGCCGCCGCGATGATCGAGACGGTCTACGAGTCGTACAGCTACCTGCTCGGGTATGTGGAGGAGTGAGAGTACTATGGCTACAACGGTAATAAAGAATACAACCATCATGCAGACCGAACCCCCGTTCGAGGTGACCGAGGGGGTGGATATCGTCATCACCGGTGACCTGATCACCACGATCGGGAGCGGTGTGGCCTCTGGTGTGAAAGCTGACAAGGTCATCGACGGGAGGGGCAAGGTCGTCATCCCCGGCAATGTCTGCGCACACCACCACTACTACAGCGGTCTCTCGCGGGGCATGCAGATCACGGCAGGGCCGCAGACCGACTTCATCCAGGTGCTCAAGGAGTGGTGGTGGCGTCTCGACCGTGGCCTGGATGAGGAGGCGTGCTACTACAGCTCGCTGATCTGCTCCATCGACGCGATCCTTGCCGGTACCACCTGCGCCATCGACCACCACGCGAGTCCCGCCTACATCGAGGGGAGCCTCGATACCATCGCCCATGGGATGGAGAAGGTCGGCATCCGTGGATCGACGTGCTACGAGGTCACCGACCGCAATGGCGGTATGGCAGAGGTGGAGCGCGGCGTGGCGGAGAACATCCGCTTTGCCAAGGCGGCCCGGAAGCAACACCTGGTCAAGGGGATGATCGGGGGGCACGCGCCCTTCACGCTCCCTGACGAGGCCCTTGCCATGATGGGCGAGGCGGTCAGGGAGACCGGCTGCGGGATCCACCTGCACGTTGCCGAGGACAAGTACGATGTGGTGCACAGCCACCACCACTACAACACGGATATCGTCGACCGGCTTGAGCAGTTCGGCCTGCTCACCGACAATGCGCTGTTGGTGCATGGCCTCCATCTGAACAGCCATGAGATCGAGAAGCTCAACTCCTACGGGTGCTTCTTCGCCCACAATGGGCGCAGCAACATGAACAACAACGTCGGCTACGCCCGTCACATCCAGGAGGTCAAGAACCTGGTCATCGGTACCGACGGCTGTGGGGGCAACATGTTCGAGGAGCTCAAGCTCGCCTTCTTCAAGCACAAGGACCAGGGCGGGTCGTGGTGGCCGAGCGACTATGTCGCTGCCCTGAGCCGCGGCAACATGCTCGTGGAGCGGTACTTTGATGGAAAATTCGGACAGGTGAGTGAGGGGTACAAGGCCGATCTGGTCGTTTGCGACTACCACGCGCCGACACCGATCGTCCCTGCCAATGCTGCGAGCCACTTCGTGTGGGGGATGAGCTCGAACTGCGTCGAGAGCGTGATGGTCGATGGGAAATTGGTGATGGAGGGGCGGAAAATCGCCCACCTTGATGTTGATGCTATCTACGCCGAGGCGGCCAAGGTTGCCAAGAAGGTGTGGGAGCGAGTGGACAAAATCGCACCCTAGGGGGCGATTATCATAATGATAAGGGGATTTGCATGAAAAAAATTGCAGAACAGATCAGACAGAAAGCCGCTGAGTATCGTGACTACACGGCAGAGAACCTCTCCAAGCTGGTGAAGGTCAAGAGTTACAGCTCCCAGGAGGAGGATGTATGTCGCCTGATCGTCACGCTTTGCGAGGAAGCGGGGTTTGACGAGATCCGCATCGACGGGCTCGGCTCAGTCGTCGCCCGCATAGGCAATGGCCCCAAGCAGCTTGCCATCGATGGACACATCGACACCGTCGAGGTAGGAAACCTCGCCAACTGGGAGTTTGATCCCTTCTGTGGCGATATCAAGGACGGCAAGGTCTGGGGTCGTGGCGCCAGTGACCAGAAGGGTGGGGCAGCCTCGATGATCACCGCTGGCCGGATCCTCAAGGACCTTGGCTATGGTGGAGAGTACACCGTGTTCTTCACCTTCACCGTCATGGAAGAGGACTGCGACGGCATGTGCTGGAAGTACCTCATCGAAGAGGAGAACCTCAAGCCCGACCTGATCGTCTCCACCGAGCCCACCAGTTGCCAGCTCTACCGCGGTCACCGCGGCCGGATGGAGATCCGCGTGATCCTGCGTGGCATCTCGTCGCATGGCAGTGCCCCCGAGCGTGGCATCAGTGCAGCCTACAAGGCAGCGAAGGCCGCCCTCGCGATCGAGCAGCTGAACAAGGACCTGCTTCCCGATGACGACAAGTTCCTCGGCAAGGGAACCATCACCGTCAGCCAGATGGATGTCAAGGGACCGAGCCAGTGTGCGGTGGCCGACTACGCGATGCTCTACCTCGACCGTCGCCTCACCTGGGGTGAGGATGCCGAGCTGGCCATGGGCCAGGTACGCGAGTACATCAGCAAGGCTACCGGTGATGATCCCGATTCGATCATCGTCGAGATGCCCGACTACGAGAAGATCGGCTGGACGAAGAAGGAGTACTCGCAGGAGCTCTACTTCCCCACCTGGAAGATCGATGAGAGCCACCACCTGGTGCAGGCTGGTATCAAGGGCCACGAGGCGCTCTTCGGCAAGAAGCCTGTCGTTGACAAGTGGACCTTCTCGACCAATCTCGTGGCGACCACCGGCCGCCATAAGATCCCTGCCATCGGCTTCGGCCCTGGCGATGAGGCCCAGGCCCACGCACCCAACGAGATCAACCGGATCGACGATCTGGAGATTTGTGCAGCCTTCTATGCAATGCTGCCCTATTCGTTGGAGAAATAACGGGCCATCGGTGTCGCTGACACCAGTGGGTATGGTATACTTGGGCCACGGGGCTTTGCCCTGTGGCTCATTGAACGAATAGCGTACCGTTGTTCATTTAAATGGATAATGGGCTGAACAGAACCTGCCTCCTAGGGGGGCTCTGGAAGGCGGGTTGGATGGAAGAACCAAGGTCGCAGGCGGTCCCCTCGCCACCTGCTCCTTCCTTGCGGAACTAGCCGCATGCCGAAGCCGACTTGGTGCAAGACCGGCTTATGGGAATCCTGAGGCCGACCCTTGTGCATATAAGGAGATCCGAAGGCATGAGTTCCTCGCTTCTTTTGAAAAATATCTACTGTCTCCAGACGTCGTTTGACAAACCGCAGTTGAGTGGAGTCGACCTCTTGGTCGTCGACAGCAAGGTCAGTGCGATTGGTCCTACCGGATCGCTCTCCGTCCCTGCCGGTGCCCAGGTGCTGGACTGCTCCCACCATGTGGTGCTACCCGGCCTGGTCAACACTCACCACCACTTCTATCAGACACTGACACGCAACCACCCGGCCGTCCAGAACGCGAAGCTCTTCGATTGGCTCACCTTCCTCTACGATGTGTGGAAGTACATCGATGAGGAGGCGGTCTACTACTCGTCGCTTCTTGCGATGGCAGAGCTGGCAAAGACCGGCTGTACCCTTACCACCGACCACCACTACCTCTATCCCCGCTCCTTTTCCGGGGATCTGATGGGATTGCAATTCAAGGCTGCCGATACCATCGGCATGCGTTTCTCCCCCACCAGGGGTTCGATGAGCCTCTCCAAGAAGGATGGAGGGCTCCCCCCTGACAGCGTCGTGCAGACCGATGATGAGATCCTCGCCGACAGCGAGCGGGTCATCAAGGAGTACCATGACCCTGCCCCCGATGCGATGCACAAGATTGCGCTGGCGCCCTGCAGCCCATTCAGCGTCACCAAGGAGTTGATGCGCGATACCGCGCGCCTTGCGCGCAAACACGGGGTGCGGCTTCACACCCACCTCTGCGAGACCGCCGATGAGAACGACTTCTGCATCGAGATGTATGGCATGCGCCCCGTCGCCCTGATGGAGGCGTGTGAGCTCATCGGCAGCGACGTCTGGTACGCCCACGGCATCCACTTCAACGACGACGAGCTCGCCCTCCTCAAGGAGACGGGCAGCCACATCGCCCACTGCCCCTCATCGAACATGCGCCTCGCCAGCGGCATCTGCCGGGTACGCGAGATGATCGACATGGGGATCAATGTGTCCCTCGCCGTCGATGGTTCGGCCTCTAACGACAGCTCCGACATGCTTGCCGAGGTGCGCCAGGCGCTCCTGCTGCAGCGCATCAAGTATGGGTCCGGCGGCCTGACCGCCACCGAGGCGTTCACCATGGCAACCGAGGGTGGGGCGAAAGCGCTCAACTTTGCTTCGGTCGGTCGCCTCGAGAAGGGGTGGGCCGCTGACCTGGCGGTGTGGGATGTTTCCACCATTCCGTACGCCGGGGCACAGAGCGATCCGGTGGCCAGCCTGATCTTCTGTGGGACGAACCACAACACCACCCACACCATCATCAACGGCAAGCTCGTTGTCCATGATGGGATCTTGATTGGGTTCGACGAGGATGAACTCGCCGCCAAGGCGAATGAGATAAGCCGGAGCATGCTGGACAAGGCTGCCCGTAAGGAGGTCGTATGATACAGGAATTTCTTGTGGCATCGAACATATCGGATGCGCTCGCTCTCAAGCGTAACAATACGAAGAGCATGTGGTTTGCCGGCGGGACGGAGATCAACCGCCATGGCTCCACGCTCGATGGGAAGGTGGGCATCAGCCTCAAGGCGCTCGGTCTTGACCAGATCGTCGATGAGGGCCCCTCGATCCGCATCGGGGCGATGGTGAGCCTGCAGCAACTCATTGAAAGCCCGCTCGTGCCCGCCTGGCTCAAGGAGGCGGCGCGCTACTGCGGCTCCTACACGAGGCGCCACATGGCGACCATCGGAGGGAACCTCGCCCTGATGAGCGACCACTCCTTCCTCGTGCCCGCCCTGCTCGCCTCACGGTGTACCCTCATGACGGCCAACCTCACCGAGGGGGGGGCGTACAGTGAGGATGAGGTGCCGGTACGTGAGTACTACACCTACTACAAGCAACACGCCACCACCCTGATCCTGGCCATCTCGTTGCCCAAGGACAAGCGGTACGTCGGCTCGAGGCGCTATGCACGGAGCGTCCAGAATCGCAGCGTCGCCAACGTCGCCTTCGGGGCGATGATGGGCGAGGGGCTGGTCATCAGCCACGTACGGGTCGTCGCGGCGATCCACGGCAGTGGGGTCCAGCGCCTCAGTGAGGTGGAGAACGCCATCGAGGCCGGAGAGCTCTCCAGCCGGGAAGATGTACAGCTGGCGGTGAGCCAGGCTCTGGAGGCGGTCGATGACTTTGTCGGGAGCAGCCAATATAAGCGCTACATTGCCGCAGAGGGGATCGGACAGCTCTTCGGCGAATTTCTCAAAGGAGGCGCACGATGAGTACCATCACTCTGACAGTAAACAATAAACGCCATACCCTCGAGGTTGCGGATAACCGGACCCTCCGTTCGGTCCTCGTCCAGCTCGGCTACCGCAGTGTTCGCGACAGCGATGACGGCGAGGGCTTTGTCGGGAGCGACACCGTCCTGCTCAACGATATTCCCGTCTATGCAAACCTGACGCTCGCCGTCCAGGCCGATGGGGCCACGATCAGGACCGCCGAGAGTTTGGGCAATAGCCGGCACCTCAACGCAGTACAGCAGGCGATGGTCGACAGCGGGGTGGTGCAGAGCGCCTACAACGCACCGGCTGCCGCCCTCCTGCTCACCTGGCTCCTCGAGCATCACCCCGAGCCGACGAGAGAACAGGTCAAGGAGGTCCTCAGCGGCCTCTTCATCCGCGACAGCGGCTATGAGCAGTACTATACGGCGGTCAAGCTTGCCAGCGAACGGATGAAGACCGGCGCCTACCAGAGCGAGATCGCCCCCTCCTTCCGTGACAACCTCACCTACGTCGGCAAGCCGAAGGGCAAGGTCGACGGCGCCGTCCTCGTCGCCGGTGAACCCGCCTTCGTCGAGGACCGGGTCCAGCCCGGCTACTACTCGATGGTGATCCTTCGCAGCCCCCACGCCCACGCCTATATCAAGAAGATCGATATCAGCGAGGCGTTGAAGGTCGAGGGGGTGGAGACGATCATCACCCACGAGAACTGCCCCGATGTCTACTACATGCAGGCGGGCCAGTCCAACCCCGAGCCGAGCCCGCACGACCGCCGGCTCCTCAACCAGAAGGTCCGCCACGTCGGCGACCGGGTCGCGGCCATTGTGGCGGAGACCGAGGAGCAAGCCATCGAGGCGAGGGACAAGATCAAGGTTGAGTACGAGGTCCTCAAGCCGGTATTCACCGTCGAGGAGGCGATGGCCGACGGGGCACCACGGGTGCACAACGGCATCGTCGAGTTCAGAAGCGGTGAACCCGAGGGCCTTGCTGAGTACAACAAGGACGCAGATCCCCGTGATGGGAAGGTCGTCTACATGTTCCCGCTCCACGGCGATATCAGGCGCAACATCGCCAGTGCCGCCCGTGGCCAGATCGGGGATGTGGAGAAGGGGTTTGCCGAGGCCGATACCGTCATCGAGCGCACCTACCGGACGACCCAGATCCAGTGTACCCCCCTTGAGCCGCACATCTGTTATGCACGGATCGAAGGTGGGCGCCTGGAGCTCCACGCCTCGACGCAGGTCCCCTACCACGTCAGGCGGATCGTCGGCTGGGTCTGCCAGATTCCCGAGAACAAGATCCGCGTCATCAAGGAGCGGGTCGGCGGTGGCTACGGCTCCAAGCAGGACGTGCTGGTCGAGGATCTGGTCGGCTACGCCACCTGGATCACCGGCAAGCCGGTCTTCTACCGCAATACCCGTGAGGAGGAGTTCATCGCCAACTCGACACGCCACCCGATGCGGGTGACCGTGAAGATGGGGGCGAAGAAGGATGGTACCATCACGGCCGTTGAGATGGACGTGCGGGCCAATACCGGCCCCTACGGCAACCACTGTCTCACCGTCCCGATGAACGCCTGTTCGAAGACACTGCCGCTGCTGGCTGTCGACAACATGAAGTTCCAGGTGATCACCTACTACTCGAACATCGCCCCCACCGGAGCCTACCAGGGCTATGGGGCCCCCAAGGGCAGCTACGCCCTGATGACCTGTATGGCCGAGCTGGCCGAGGCGGTCGGGATCGACTACTTCCAGATGGCGATGAAGAACAAGGTGGAGACGGGCTATATGCTCGAGATTCTCCGGGGCCTTGGAGAGGGGCGTGAGGGCAATGTGGTGCCCGTCGGCTCCTGTGGCCTCGAGGAGTCGCTCGTGCGCGGTGCCAAGATGATCGAATGGGGCAAGAAGGTCGAGGGACCGAGCCCCGAGTGGAAGGTCGGCAAGGGCTTTGCCATGATCCAGCAGGGTAGTGGACTGCCCGGCCTCGACCACGGCAACGCCTGGGCAAAGCTGCTCACCGACGGCACCTTCCAGATCTTCAGTGGCGGGGCCGACATTGGCACCGGCCTGGATACGGTCACTGCAAAGATGATCAGCGAAGCCTTCTGTGTCCCTCTTGACCGGGTGACGGTCACCAGTGGCGATACCGACAGCTGTACCTTCGACACCGGCGCGTTCGCCTCAAGCGGCACGTACTTCTCCGGTGGGGCCTCCTACAAGGCGGCCGAGGATCTGAGACGGAATCTGCTCGCCGAAGCGGCCCTGCAGATGGAGGAGGATGTCGATGACCTGAGCTTGCGGGCTCCCGGCGAAGTCTATTCGACCAAGACCGGTGCGGTCCTCAGCTACGCCGAGCTCTCCCATACGGCCCTATCGGGTACCGGACGCGGCCAGGTGATGGGCTCCGGCTCCTTCACCACCCTGCACAACTCGATCCCCTACGGGGCCCACTTCGCCCAGGTTGCGGTCAACACCCGCACCGGTGAGGTGAAGGTGCAGAAGTTCTATGCGCTGCAGGATGCCGGCACCCCGATCAACCCCGAACTCGCCATGGGCCAGCTCTACGGGGCTGCCCTCAAGTCGATCGGCCACACCCTCTACGAGAACATGATCCTCGATGAGGAGGGACGGTGCCTGAACCCGAACTTCACCGATTACGGTGTTCCCATGATCAGTGAGGTCCCCGAGGACTTCAAGGCGGTTTTGATCGACGTCAACGATGAGGTGGGGCCCTATGGGGCGAAATCGATCAGCGAGATCGCAACCAATGGTGCGGCTCCGGCGATCGCGACCGCCATCTTCGATGCAGTGGGTATTTGGATGCGTTCCTGGCCGTTCAGCCCGGAGAAAATCCTCAAGGAGCTTGGAAAGATCCAGTAGGGTTTTGCAACAAAGTGCAACAATATTCTAGACAGTGGTACCCCCTCGTGGTATAGTGCCATTGTCTGGAATTTCTTAAAATCAACCATAATGGAGGTTTCCCCGTATGAAGGACAAAGCTGCTATCAAGAAGATGATTGAAGAGCTCAAGACCCTCAAGACTGACGACATGTATCTCAATGATTTTTTCCTCACCTGGAATGAGAGTGACGATGAAATTGCCGCGGTTTTTCAGGTAGCTGAGATCCTCAGGGCAATGCGGGAGAACAATATCTCCGCCAAGGTCTTCGACAGTGGGCTGGGAATCTCCATCTTCCGTGACAACTCGACGAGAACCCGCTTCAGCTTCGCAAGTGCCTGTAACATGCTGGGCTTGACGGTCCAGGACCTCGATGAGGGCAAGAGCCAGATCGCCCATGGCGAGACGGTCCGTGAGACGGCCAATATGGTCAGCTTCATGGCGGACGTCATCGGCATCCGCGACGACATGTACATCGGCAAGGGCCATACCTACATGAAGAGCGTCGCCGATGCTGTGCAGAGTGGCTATGACGACGGCGTGCTGGAGCAGCGGCCGACCCTGGTCAACCTGCAGTGCGATATCGACCACCCGACCCAGGCGATGGCCGATATGCTCCATGTGATCAACCACTTCGGCGGTGTCGAGAACCTGAAGGGCAAGAAGGTTGCCATGACCTGGGCGTACAGCCCCTCCTATGGCAAGCCCCTCTCCGTCCCCCAGGGTATCATCGGCCTCTTCACCCGCTTTGGCATGGATGTCGTGCTTGCCCACCCGGAGGGGTACAACGTCATGGCCGAGGTCGAGGAGGTTGCAAAGGCGAACGCCGCCAAGGGCGGTGGGTCCTACACGCGTGTCGAGTCGATGGCCGAGGCGTTCAAGGATGCCGATATCGTCTATCCCAAGAGCTGGGCACCGTTTGCCGTGATGGAAGAGCGGACCGAAATCGTCGAGCATGGGGATGACAAGGCCTTGCACGCCCTCGAACAGGCGTGCCTCGCCAACAACGCCAAGTTCAAGGAGTGGACCTGCACCGAGGAGCTGATGAGCCTGACACGAGACGGCAAGGGGCTCTACATGCACTGCCTGCCTGCCGACATCACCGGGGTCTCCTGCAAGGAGGGAGAGGTCGAGGCATCGGTCTTTGACCGCTACCTGGTCCCCCTCTACAAGCAGGCGAGTTACAAGCCCTACATCATCGCCGCGATGATCTTTCTTGCCAAGTTCAAGAACCCCTCAGCCAAGCTTGACCAGCTCTTGAAGAAGGAAGCGGAGCGGATTCGCTGATTCTGGAATACTTCAATCGAATGATGGATTACAAGGCCGGGACTGAAAATCCCGGCCTTGGCTTGTCAGTGCCGCTGCTCGGCAAATTGGATGCGTACCCCATTGGGGTCGAGGACGTAACAGAAGCGGATCGTGGGGTTCGGCTTGAAGGGGCCACTGTGGATGGCAATGCCCATCGCCTCCAGGTCCGCCATCTTCTTGTCGAGGTCATCGACCCCAAACCCGATGCTGATACCCTCGCCAACACTCTGTGGTGTGGCTCCCTCGTGGCAGATGAGCTCGACCTTTGTCTCCCCGTCTCCCATGAAGGCGATTGAGGTGGGTGTACCCTCAACCCGCCACGCTACATGCAATCCCACGATCTGCTCGTAGAACCGGACGCTCTCTTCAAGATCAGCCACCTCTATCGTGGTCCATAAGAATTTCATGATATCCTCCCTGCCTGGTGGGCTGCCAACAGGGCCGTACTGAACGCGCCCTGGAGATTGAAGCCCCCGCTCTCCCCATCATAGTCGAGGACCTCACCACAGAAGAAGAGGCCGCTATGGATTCTCGACTCCATCGTCTTGCGATTCACCTCGCCGAGGGCCACGCCACCCCGGGTCACCATCGCACTGCCAAAGCCCATTGTCCGTTCGACAGTGAAGGGGTGGGCCGATAGCAGGGCACAGAGCTGCCGCCGCCGCTTCGTTTCTATCTGGGCCCACCGCAGCGATGGGTCTATGCCAGCTGATTCAAGAAGGGCGAGGGCGAGGGCTTTGGTGAGGCCCACCTCTTTTGCCAGTGTGGCAACCTGCTGTTGGGGATGGGAGCGTGCCGCAGTGTTCAGTCGCTCCATCGGCTCCTCCACAAAGCTCACCGTGATAGTGTCGCCGCTCCCAGCTCCCCCGCTGAGGGTGAGGATCGGGGGGCCGGAGAGGCCGCGGTGGGTGAAGAGGAGATCGCCATGGCCGCTGTAGTAGGGTTTATTCTCCCCTTCATGGGTTGCTGTTACCGTGACCGACTCCATCGATGAGCCGCTGAGGGCGCTGTAGCGCCACCACCTGATGATGAGACCGACGAGGGCCGGCTTGGGTTCGACGATGGTGTGCCCCAGTTTCCTCAGTAGCGGGTAGAGCGACCCATCACTGCCGGTTGCCGGGTAGCTCATGCCCCCGGTGGCCACGATGAGAGATCTGGTGTGGTACTCACCTCTGTCGGTGGTGAGGGCGAACCCCTCACGCTCCCGTTCGATGGCCTTGACCTGCTCTCGGCAGCGGATGGGGATCCGGGAGGCCGAGAGGAGGCAGTCGCGCACCTCCCGGGCATCGAGGCTTGCAGGAAAGACCTTGCCATCGCTGCGCTCAATGGTGGGCACGCCATGGTCTTCAAACCACAGCCTGAGGGCGTGGGGCGGGAGGGTCTGCAGTGCCGGCAGGAGGAAATTGCGCTGCCCCTTTGTTGCAAAATGGGTCAGGAACTCCTCGACGGGGAGGGTGTTGGTGATGTTGCACATCCCGCCGCCGGTGATGAGGAGCTTGGCTGCGACCTCCGCTTTACCCTCGAGCAGCAGCGCCGTGGGGGCGGTGAGGTTGGCACGGGCGAAGAGGCCCGCAGCCCCGCCTCCTATAATGATGATATCATAGTGTTCCATAATCCCTAGTAACTCACTTGCTTATAGGATGTGTTCATAGTATACCGTCAGTATAGCGGCAAGGAGGGGATGATGAAACGACTTGTTATCATTTCTTTGATGGTCTTGTCGGCGAGTTTTCCGCTGTGTGCCTACAGCGAGCTGACGAGTGAACTCTTCTACCGTTCGAGCAGCGGGACCGTCAGTTCATCGGGGGTGACCAATGCGTATGAAGGGACCGAGCTGGATGTGAGGATCACCAGTGCGAGCAGCTGGGATGGCTCCCTCTTCGTCACGCTCTTTGGCGGGGCCCAAAGAGCCCTCTCCCTCACCCTGGACGGCATTGCCCAGGACCTCTCATCGCATAAGACGGCGTGGTACTACGGTGCCGGCAGTGCCGCCCTCATCAACGTCAGCCCATACGTCGGATTTAAGCTCAGCGTTGCCTATGAGACTGCCTGGCAGTTCATGGATCGCAGAGAGCTGGCGCTCGATACCCTGCGGGTAGGCGTGAAAGCGATGGGGTATGGTCTCGATGGGTTCGCCTTTATGGTGGGGTTTGAGTACTCACGCCCCCTCTGGGGACGGCTCATAGACCGGCGTGGTGCTGAAACCGACGTTCGGCGTTTTTCCTACGACGCCAATGGCTTCGCCCTCTCGGTGGGGGTGGGGTATCAGGTGTGGTAGGCGTTGAACCAATCGACGAAGGCTGAAAGGCCATCCTTGAGTGGGGTGTTCGGCCTGAAGTCAAAATCCCGTACCAGCTCATCGACATCAGCGTAGGTCTGGTAGACATCCCCTGCCTGCATCGGCAGGTACTCCTTGTCCGCCGTCTTTCCAATGCACGCTTCGAGGGTCTCTATGAACTCGATGAGCTTGATCGGTTGGTTGTTGCCGATGTTGTAGACCTTGTAACGGTCCCCATGCTCGTTCTCCTTCGGCGGGGAGGGGATGATTTTCAGGAGGGCGGTGATGATGTCGTCGACGTAGGTGAAGTCGCGCAACATGTCGCCGTTGTTGAAGACCTTGATGGTCTTGCCCTCCCTGATGGCGCGGGCGAAGGAGTAGTAGGCCATGTCGGGCCTGCCCCAGGGGCCGTAGACGGTGAAGAAGCGCAGGCCGGTGGAGGCGAAGCCGTAGAGGTGGGTATAGGCGTGGGCCAAGAGCTCATTGGACTTCTTGGTGGCTGCATAGAGGCTGACCGGGTTGTCGACCATATCGGTGGTGGAGTAGGGGACCTTCTCATTGAGGCCGTAGACCGATGAGGAGGAGGCGTAGACGAGGTGCTCGACCCCGTGGTGGCGACACGCCTCGAGGATGTTCAGAAAGCCGATGAGATTGCTTGACAGGTACGCCTTGGGGTTGGTTATGGAGTAGCGGACCCCTGCCTGGGCGGCGAGGTTCACCACATACCTGAAGTGGTAGCGGACGAAGAGCTCCTCAAGGGCTGCTTCATCGGCGATGTCAACCTTGTGGAAGGTGAAGAGCGGGGCCTCAAGCTCCTTGAGTCGTGCCTCTTTCAGGGAGACGGGGTAGTAGTCGTTGAGGTTGTCGATTCCCACGACATGGTTGCCGTTGGCAAGCAGTGCCTTGGTGAGGTGGTAGCCGATGAAGCCGGCGCTTCCGGTGACCAGTATGGGTGTGTGTTCGTTCATGGGGCCATTGTACTCCAAATGAGTGAACTTTGGAACAAAAACGAGGCCCCGAAGTGGGGCCTCGAATGATTGTGAACAGAGCTCTAGGCGAAGTTCGATAGGATCGCCTTGAGCACGAAGAGAGCGAAGAGGACCCAGGTCATCGGGGTGATGTCCTTTGCCTTCTTGCTGAACAGTTTGAGGATGACATAGGAGAGG
>Ga0265295_1004568_pt1 | contig 18507 bp, 18 predicted proteins | sample Munlansysbiofilm_FD_192503 | JGI IMG/M metagenome (GOLD analysis project Ga0265295, IMG submission 192503) | Leachate microbial communities from a municipal landfill in Southern Ontario, Canada - Methane capture system biofilm | ecosystem: Engineered > Solid waste > Landfill > Unclassified ...
AAGTCTTCATGCCCGTGGGCTCTGCAGGTTATGGTATCTACGCGCGCTATTCCCACGAGATAGTAGCTCACACCAACTGCCAAAACCATCCCCCAATTTTTGACGATATAGCCAAAGCGGCGATGGACCTCTGTGCAAAAGCCGGAGTGGAGCCCTATGACGAAGTAGCGAACAAAGGCACCCTGCGGCACATCGGACTACGCTGTAACCGGGATCTGAGTGAGATCCTCGTCGTGCTTGTCTGCCGCAGTTCCCGCTTGCCTTTTTCCAAGACGATTGTACACGGACTCACGGATAGATTCCCGATGATAACCGGCATCATCCAGAATATAAACCGGGATAAAACCAATGTGATCCTCGGAAAAGAAGAAAAGCTGCTTTTCGGTAAAGCCTCGCTTTCAGACCGTCTTGCGGACCTGAGATATGAGATCAATTATCGTAGTTTTTGGCAGATAAACAACTCCACTATGGAAAAGATCCTCTGTGCCATGCGGAGCAGAATGAAACCGCACTTCAAGGTAATCGACGCCTATTGTGGGATAGGCAGCATCGGCCTCAGCCTTGCCGGAGAAATCTCGGAACTGGTGGGAATCGAAGAAGTTCCGGAAGCCATCAACGATGCCAAACTCAACGCCAAAAACAATGGATTTGAGAATGCCCGCTTCATCTGTGGCAAATTTGAAGAGAAGTATGAAGATCTGATAAAAGATTTTACTGCGGATTGCATCATCCTGGATCCCCCCCGCGCGGGAGTTCAGGAGGGAGTATTGTGGTCGATCCGCAAATCCGGAATTCCGCTGATCATCTATCTTAGCTGTTCTCCAATGAGTCTGAAGCGGGATATCAAGATTCTCATGCACGAAGACAAATACCGGCTCACCAGCTTGAGTGGCTTCGATATGTTTCCCAATACCTGGCACATCGAAAGCCTCGCCATTCTGGAAAGGACATGACAAAACTCCCCCTGCTGCTACTGATAATCCTTATCGCGCTAAGCCTATCAAGCTGCGATACGGATGACGATCACACTCTTTCTCAGAAGGAGATCCGCGATATTCTCTATGATATCTCGCTGGATTTTCAACTGGGAAATGTGCCCGGAATAATGGATCATGTACATCAAGACTACCTTCACAAAGGACAGTTTAGCTGGCATTTGAACCAAGAGATTTTGGATCGCATTGGCAGATTTCAAATCTTGGATATCGAAGTGGTTTACATCGAGATTGATGGCGATTATGCCATCGCCCATACCCTGGATCATTATAGTAGTAGCACCGAACAATATACATATCAGGAACCGGAGGACACCGGTTATTTCTCCTATTTTTACCGTTCAAAAGGCAGTTGGTTGATCTATGGAAATCAACGGTGGTTCAAAGCAAAGAACAACCCGAAACCCATGGAATTAGCTACTGATACGGGCGAGCTTTTTGATTGACAAAGCAACCGTTTTACGAAGCTTTGCAATCAACATTGTCGGAATCATTTGAAGCGAGGAAATATGCGCAAAAAGTGGATTATCATCATAGTCATCCTGCTGTTAGCGGGACTTTTGATCGGATTGAGAGCTTGCTTTCAGAAGAAAGCCCAAACACCTGGTAATGCCCAAGATACAAACATACATACTGTCGCGGTTGGGGATATCGATAGCCGCATCGAGATTACGGGGGAAATCCAGCCCCAAACGGTTGTCTCCCAGAAATCCCGTGTGTCCGGAAAGGTGGTGAAATTCTATGCCGATGAGAACGACTATGTAAAAAAGGGCGACATCATCGCTGATATCGAGCCCGATTACAATCAAGCCAATACATTGTTCAATACCAAAGCCACTCTCCAACGTGCGGAATTGAACCTCAACCAGGCACGTAAAGACTTCTCGGATAAAACTCTGCTTTTGGAGAGGAACTACATATCTCAGGCGGATTTTGATGCCGCTCGCGATGCCCTGTTGGAAGCTGAGATCCAGTTTGCTCAGGCGAGCAGCCAGTATGAGATGATCCGGGATCTGGATGTACCAGGGACGGTTATCCACATGTATGCCACGGCATCCGGTACTGTGATCGAACGCAAAGTAAATGAAGGCGAGATGGTTACTTCCAGCATCAATGCCTTCGGTGAGGGCACAGTGGTGATGCAAATCGCTGACCTCAGCAAGATGGTGGTTACGTCAAACATCAACGAAGTGGATATTATCAAGTTCAAAGTAGGCCAGGAAGCGATCATCAAACTTGATGCGCTACCTTATGAAGAATTTTCTGGAAAAATCATCAGCATCTCTCCCAAAGCAGTGGTGATAAACAGTGCCAAGGTCTTCCCCGTGGAGATCAGCATCAACGCCACCGGAGACAGAGTGAAACCCGGCATGACAGCCGCGATCAGCATATTGGGCGATTCGCGCAAGGATGTACTTATTATCCCGATTGGAGCGGTTTTTGCTGATGATAAAAACCAGGACATCGTTTACCTGATCCCAAAAGCGGAAAAACAAGAAGATTCTCCGGCTACGGTATCAGAACCAGTGCCCACGGTTATCAAGCTGGGAGCAAACGACTTCCAAATGGTGGAAGTAATATCCGGGCTCTCCGAAGGAGACAAGATATCGCTAACCGAGCCGGGGAGCGATAATGCGATGTTCTTCATGAACTAAACTGGAGAAAACGAAACTATATGATCCAAATCAAGAACCTAAGCCGCTCTTTTGGTACCTTGCGTGCTGTGGACGACATCAGCTTCTGTGTGCAAAATGGTAGCATTACAGGTTTTTTAGGTCCCAATGGAGCCGGAAAAACAACGACATTGCGCATGATGGTGGGATACCTTCGCCCCAGTGGCGGGAGCATCACCATCGACGATAAATCCATCCACGACGACCCAATCGCCGCTAGCGCTAGAATTGGCTATCTGCCAGAACACAACCCCCTGTATGAAGAAATGTACACTTACGAGATTCTGAAGTATGTGGCGGAGCTCAGACGAATGCCCCAGGACAAATTTCTGCAACGCCGCGAATATGTAATCGCAAATTGTGGCATTCGCCAAGTGCTTACTCAAAGAATCGGAACCCTATCCAAGGGCTTTCGGCAGAGAGTAGGTTTGGCAATGGCGATCTTGCATGATCCCGAAATATTAATTCTGGATGAACCAACCAGCGGCTTGGACCCCAATCAGATCCTGGAGATCAGAGAACTCATCCGCAAGCTTGGGGAAGAAAAGACGGTGATCCTCTCCTCCCACATCATGCAAGAAGTTCAAGCCCTCTGCGATAGGGTGATAATTATAAATCAAGGACGAATCATCGTTGACGACGAGATCGGAAAACTGGACGAATATCTCCATGATTTCCGCGTGATGGATCTGGAATTGGAAGGCGAGAACATAGATTTTTCGGAATTTCTGAGCCTGCATCCTGAAGTGGAGACGATCTTTATGGAACAGAATGATACGCTCTATAAAATCCGGCTGAAGATCCCCCCTCAGATCGATATCAGAGGCGATATCTCACGCTTTGTGGCAGACAATGGGTGGCTGATCACCAGCTTGTTTACTCGTCAAAAAAGCCTCGAGGAGATCTTCCATAACCTCACCACTCAGGCTTCCGCCCCCGACTCAAAACCTGAGCCACCCACGGAGGAAATGCAATGAAGACGATCTGGACAATTGCCAAGAAAGAATATCAACTCGCCATGCGTTCCATTACCTCTAACATCGTTTTTGTGCTGTTTCTGATCATCAGCGGTTCCGGTTTTGGATCATCGGTTTTCAAGATAGGGCTAGCAGAACTGCGCGGACTTTATGGTTTCCAACACATGCTTTTCGTCTTCTTCATTCCGGCGATCACTATGGGCAGCGTCGCTCGGGAACGCCAAGGAGGGACGATCGAGCTTTTGAGCACACTGCCCATCAGGCTGAGTCATGTAATCTGGGGCAAGGTTCTGGCTTCCGCATTGCAACTTATGACTCTGCTGGTATTCAACATTATCCCGCTGGCGATCATCCTCGTCTTTGGTCAGGGTGTCGATATCGGCGCAGTGATTCTCGGTTTTATCGGTCTGTTTCTCGCCGGGTGTTCCTATATCGCCATTGGGATCTTTGCCAGTAGCTTGCCATCAAACCAGGTTCTGGCGTTCATTATTGCCTTTTTGATCTCGGGATTCTTCTACATCACCCGCTATCTTCTGATCCTGATGCCACTTTCGATCGTGAGTTATGCCCAGTATTTCAGCTTCGAATACCACCTTTCGGGATTCATGAAGGGAGTGCTCGACATCCGTGATCTGCTTTTTTTCGTTGGCATTACGATGATATTCTCCCTGCTGGCAGAATTTAACCTTCAATCTCGCAATCTGATGCAGGAGCGCTAAATGAAACGCCCCTTCAGCATCATCGGATCCCACATCACTAAGATCGGCATCATCGTCACAATCCTTTTGATCAGCACTCTGCTGAATCTCCGGGTAGATACATCCAGGGACAAAGCATTCAGCATCAGCAAGATCAGTAAAAATCTGGTAAGAGACCTAGATGAAGCCATGGTGGTGAAGATTATCTCCACCCGGGAACTCCCCGCGGAACTCACATCTCTATCGCGCTATACAAGCGATCTTCTGGCAGAGTTTCAAAGCGCATCACGAGGTAAATTCCGCTACGAATATATCCGCCCTGCCAGCTTTGAAGAACTAAGCCAACTGGCAGCCGCAAATAATCTGCGTCCCATGCGATTCCAGAACTTTGAGAACGACAGGATGACCAGTAAGGAAGTTATCTTCGGGATGGTCATCGAGTATCAAGGCAGAGTGGAAAGCATGAATCTGATGCCGAGTCTGGAACCCAAACTGGAATATGAAATGACCATGCGGATTCAGAGCCTGGTTTCGGATACTCTACCCAAAGTAGCAGTTTTTCGAGATTCCACATACTATCACTTTAACACCCGCTTTTTTGAACGGGGGATCAAATCGAACTTCAATGTAATCGATGCGGATCTTTCCAAACCTTTGGACGATGTTGACGCTTTGCTCTTCACAGGAGCAAGCCGTAATCTTCCGGAAGAATATCTGTATCACATCGATCAATATCTGATGAGCGGTGGGAAAGTGGTGTTTCTGCAGGATAAAGTAGATACAGACGGTCAAAACCTCTACTCTCTGAACACAAACGTGATCCGTATGCTGGATCACTACGGTTTTCAACTCTCTACGGATGTGCTTCTAGATATGAATTGCGATCAACGCCAGATGGGAATCGGAAACATAGCTAACTTCCCAATGTATCCCATCATGCGCGGCAGCAACCACATAATCTCCAGAGGGATGGATTACATTGTGCTGTATCTTGCCAGCGGAATTACCGTGAAACCAGGCAATGGCGTAGATTTCGAGACTATCCTGCAGAGTTCTCAATACTCCGGTTGGATGCTGGCTCCGGAATTTAAAATCAACGAAAACCTCTTTTTCAATCCGGAATTGGAAGATTTCAGCGCTGGACCAGTAACCACCGCCACGATGGGCAAAGGTAGATTCTCCAGTTTCTTCGAAGATAATCCCCTAGCAGAAGCGGATCAGGACTTCCAAAAAGAAACTAATGCGGGCTCAGTAGTTCTCTTCGCAGATAAAGAACTTGTAATTGATCCCGACAACCCAATCTACAACGACCGCTCCAACGTGATTCTGAACGCCTTGGATCATCTGTTTGATCGTGATGCCATGATCAGCATCCGCAACCGTCACCTCAGAAAGTCTCCACTTATGGTAAGAGCCTTTATGGAGAAAAACGGCATCATCTGGGGTGATATGGAGAAGATAGAAAACAATCTCAAACTGATTGCAAAAATAGTTGCTATTGCTCTGCCCCCTCTGATCCTGATCCTTGTGGGGCTTTGGCTGGCTTTCAAACGCAGATTGAAGTTGAGGACATTAAATGAAGAAAAGTAACTTAATCACTCTCATCGTTTTAGTGGTTCTGATCGCGACCTACTTTCTGCTTAAAACCAAGGATAGCAAGGAACGTACGCGCGATCTGATCTCTCTGGATATCAATAAACTGGACAGCATTGAGATCTGGGATTCTGAGAACCGCATCCACCTGATTCCAGATGAAGGTGTATGGAAGCTAAAGGATCCTGTTTTGTGGCCTGCAGATACACTGATGGTGAATAGCTTCTTCCAGGAAATAGTAAAAGCCGAGTTTCCCTCTACGCCAATGAGTGAAGGTAAACATGCCGTTTCCAGATACGATCTCGAAGAAGACAAAGCGATGCACATCCGGCTGAAAGCAGGCTCGAAAAGCGAACACCTGCTCTTTGGGAACATCGGCAATGCCTGGGACTATTTTCGCCGTGAGGGAGAGGACACTGTGTATCAGACCCGCACACGCATCATTCAACAATTCTCTCCCATTATCATGAATTGGCGCAATCCCTTGGTGATCCACTATTGGGAGGATGACCTCGCTACGATCAGGGTGGAACATCCAAAAAACAAATACACTCTCACCCGCAACGGACTGCAATGGACATTCAAAGACGCCAAACACGATTTTGAGGTGGTAAACCATAATTTTGCGCTTACCAAGATCGTGGGTATACTTCAAAATTTCCGCAGCTATTCTTTCGTAAGCGGGGAAGATGATGAAAGCAGAGCCCTGTTCGAAAAACCCGTGGCAACCGTATGGATTACCGACACCAAGGGCAAGACAAATAAGCTGTGCTTTGCAGAATATTCGGATAAACGCTATGTGATGCTTCTGAATGACGACTATTCCGTGTTGTACCATGTGGAATTCGACACCGTGTTTCGCTTCACCAGAAACCCGGAAATCTTTATGAGGAAATCGATTATATGACCATCCATCATTATAAGCAACTGAGTGACGACCTCTACCAAAAAGTGATCGAGCTTTGGACCATCACCGGCATCACCAATCCTGCTCGTGCAGATAGTTTTGAAGCAATACAGCACTCCCTGGAAAATACCGGAACCCTGATCACAGCGCAAGATGACGGGCAGGTTTTAGGTGCCATGTGGGTGAACCATGATTACCGCAGACTTTACATCCACCACATGGCAGTATTGCCAGAAATGCAAAACAATGGCATTGGTAAAACCCTGCTGAAGGAAGCACTTGGCATCGCTAAAGAAACGGGATATCAGGCAAAACTGGAAGTACACCGGGATAACCCCGCTGCGCGTCATCTCTATCAGAAAATGGGATTCAAAGATCTGGAAGGTTATATCACAATGATCAAGCGGGAGTTATGAGCCAACAAATCACCATAATTGGGGGTGGTCTTGCGGGGTCTGAAGCCGCTCTGCAACTCGCACAAAGAGGATACGAGGTGGAGCTTTGGGAAATGCGCCCCGGGGTACGTACCGAAGCGCATCAAACTGATGATTTTGCCGAACTTGTTTGCAGCAACAGTCTGAAATCGATCCGCCTGGATACTGGAGCCGGTCTCTTGAAAGCAGAAATGCGCATACTGGGATCCATTCTCTTGGATATTGCCGAGAAGTGTAAAGTTCCAGCCGGACACGCTTTGGCTGTGGATCGCGAACTCTTCGCCAAAGCGGTAACCGCCAGCCTGGAAACGCACCCAAACATCCGCATCATCCGTAAAGAAGCCTGTGAACTGCCCCCCGGTAAAGTGATTCTCGCCACGGGTCCCCTTACTTCAGACCCCATGATGCGACATCTGCGAGAAATTCTGGGCGAAGATCAGCTCTTCTTCTTCGACGCTATCGCCCCTATTATCGACGCCGATTCCATTGATAGCGAAATCGTCTATGCTAAAGCGCGTTACGATAAAGGTGAAGCGGATTATCTAAATTGTGCTTTCGACAGGGATCAGTATTACACTTTTGTGGATGCCCTGATGACCGCGGAAAAGCATGAAGCCAGAGAGTTCGAGAACGAATTCTTCAGGTCTGACAAGTTTAGTTTCTACGAGAACTGCATGCCCATAGAAGAACTCGCCCGCAGAGGCAGAGACACCCTGCGCCACGGGGTGATGCGCCCCATGGGACTGGAACTTCCCTCAACCGGGAAAAAGGCTTTTGCTGTTTTGCAATTGCGCGCCGAAAACAACGACTTCAGTGCCTACAACCTTGTGGGATGCCAAACTATGCTGCGCTATCCGGAACAAAAACGGGTTTTTCGCTTGATTCCGGGGCTTGCCAATGCCTCTTTCTTGCGTTTTGGCTCCATCCACCGTAATTCATATCTCAATTCCCCCAAAGTGCTTAACCCCGATCTAAGCCTTAAAAACAGGCATGATGTGTGGGTTGCAGGACAACTTAGCGGAGTGGAGGGCTATGCAGAGTGTATCGCTCATGGTATGCTCATCGCTCGCATTATCGCCGGCGAAATCGAATCGCTACCTCCAGAGACCATTTTGGGACAAATCTGGCGCAGGCTGCTCACCGATCCCCCCAAAAGCACCTTTTCCCCCGTAAACGCTAACTTTGGTATCCTGCCAGGTCTGGATGAAAACGTAAGGGATAAGAAACTTAAGCGGGAGATGCTTAGTAAGCGCGGTCTGGATAAGCTTTTGGAATGTCATCAGGATCCTTTGGAACAATAACCTGTACAGACTATGCACTCCCTTCTAACGCATAGACAGCCAAGCATCTTGGAATCACTTTGAGCATCAATAACACTAAACATACTATATATCTTTAACAGGAGAACACAGATGGAAAGACACATAAAAGCATTGCTAGCAGCATTTCTTATCCTCAGCCCAGTGCTGATCCATGGTCGCATTTTTGCCCGTTGGCACACTTCCATGGGCAGCTTCACGGCAGAACTCTACGACGAGCTAGTGCCAATCACCGCGAATAACTTTCGGGATTTAGCCAACGATGGATTCTATAACAACTTGATCTTTCATAGAGTTATCGAAACCTTTATGATCCAAGACGGATGCCCCCAAGGTACAGGCTACGGCGGTCCAGGATACACTATACAAGATGAGTTTCGTCCAGACCTTCTGCATGATAGCGCGGGAGTGCTGGCGATGGCGAGAACCTCTGCACCAAATAGCGCCGGCAGCCAATATTACATCACCCTCGCCCCCGCTCCCCATCTTGATGGCGGGTACGCTGTGTTTGGGAGAATTACCGAGGGCTTGGACAACGTGATGGCCATCGGGAGTGTTGCCACAAACGCCAATGATCGCCCATTGATACCAGTAAACATCCATCAATTGAGGATGCTTGATCTAACAATCGGCTCTTTGTATCCTGATCCCTCAGAGCCAGTGGCAATGCTACCTGGGAACTCTCAAATGTTCATCACCGAGGCTACTACTTTAGTAGCAGATCTATCCTATGAATGGTACTTGAACGATGAGCTTCTGCCAGAAAATACTTTCATGACAGAGCTAAACTTTCCTCCTAACCATCCTGACGAACTGAACATCCTACGCTGCAACATCGTATCTTCGGATAGCATCTCCTATGAGGTTACTTGGAACATAATGGTAAGCACTTCCCAGGATGATGCCCATAGCCCAGAGTTGAATCCGATTAGCATCACCACAGGTCCCAATCCCTTTTCAGATGTCCTGACCCTCTATCTGGAGAGTAATGCCAAGCAAACCACATCTGTGGATATCTTTAATGTGAAGGGGCAAAAAGTGCGCGAGCTTCAGACTCCCGCAATGAACCAAGGAAGCTGGACTCTGTTCTGGGATGGGAAAGATGCCTCCGGCAAGGAACTATCCGCCGGCATGTATCTTGCACGCTTGAAATCTGCACAAAAATCAGTATATCGGAAGATTATCAAGAAATAGCAACACCTGAGTCCCCTTACCCTTTGCGGATGTTGGTCGCGATCCGAGCCAAAAGCTGTTCGTAACCTTCTCTGAGTTTTATCGCGAAATCGGGCTCCTTGTGCCTTTCTAGTGCTTTCTGAGCTTTTTTGTATCCGTATTCAAAAAACTCGTCTGCTTTTCGCAGATCCGTGAAACCCAGTGCACCATGATGCGCATCTATCACGATCTCAGGCTTGTCCCTCAGGATCGCTTGAATCGCCATAAATCCCTGGTTTTGCATTAGTGATTGCATAAAGATGTCGTAGCGAACCATCCTACTCTTTGGTCTGTTCTTGTTTCGCTGATAGAATTCAGCTTTATTTGAAACATGAGGCAAGACGTTCACCGCGATGGTGATCTCTCCCGGCACTTCGTTCTTGAACGCGGTAGGCAAAGGATGCGAGACTCCCCCATCCACAAAGAGATAATCCCCCATCTCATGTGGCGCAAAGATGAAAGGCAGCGAACTGGATGCCCGCATTGCGTCCGCCATGGTTCCGCTATTGATCAGCACCGTAGTTTGTCTGTTAAGATCGTATGCCACAGCTACAAATGGGATGTTGGCTTCCTCAACATTCCGGGAAAGTGTCCAATCCTCGAACTTCTTTAGAATTGCCCTACCGTCAAAGATACCACTGCGGGAAAAGTCTAGGTTGAGCGGATTGAAGAGCTCAACAGTGGATACATCCTTGGCAAAGCCCAACATCTCATCGGGATCGGTTCCACACGCCAGGCACCCACCGATGATCGCTCCCATAGATGTTCCTACCACTCCGCTGATCGCATAGCGTTGCATCACTGCCTTGATCACCCCGATATGCGCCAAACCATAGGCTGAACCCCCACCCAGGATCAGTCTTGCCTTTTTCATCGCTGTCTCTCCTCTTTTATCCGATTATATACACGATAGTTATGAAGCACCACCAGCGTGAACACAACCCCGCTTACCACCAGTACAATATTGATAGTGAAAGGATCATGTGCGGCATAATAGCTCATCGCCGGGATCAACATCCCCAAGATAATGGCTTTGAAGACCACAATCCCTTGGGGCAGTCCCATTCTGCGAAACACCCATCGGGCTACTGGATTACGCTCCCTGTGATAGTAGTATGGTTTCAAAACCTGGTAGGTGGAGTGTCCATCCAACAAGTTTAGAGTGCAGAAAACTCCCAGAAGTACCCAATAGAGCAATCTGGAATTCATGAGTTGCAACATCAATGTCTCTCTTCGTTCATTATTTTTGGCATTCTCCGAGCTCTTGATTTTTTGGCAAGCAGAAAATCTCAACAATACCATTACTTCAGCTTCCGTCCCTAGTATCCATGCGCACAGATGCTGTTCGGATTATCTTAAAAACTTCTTTACAAGATTTGAGTAACTCAATTAATGGCTTTATAGAGGTGTAAAAGCAGATTCGAGTATTGAACACGGTACCCATTGATCATAAACCGCTCCCGGATATGCCTCTTAACATATTGATATTAAATAAATTGAATAAAGGATATAGCATGGACAAGAAGTGGCTGATTCCACCGGGTCTGAATGCTGAGGAAGTGAGGGCTATACAAAGCTTGAGTGCGGAACTCAAGGTTCCGGAACTGGTCGCGGAGCTGATCTATCGGCGCGGTCTGCACAATATGCAGGACATCCGCGAGTTCTTCAATCCCGATCTGACACATCTTACCGATCCATTCCTCTTCGAGGACATGGAAGTAGCCGTCAAACGCATCCTGAAGGCGGTTGAAAATGAAGAACTAATCACCATTTATGGAGATTACGACGTCGATGGAACCACCGCAACCGCTCTTCTGTATCTAGGGCTCAAACGCATCGGTGCCTACATCGATTTCTACATCCCTCACAGGATGATCGATGGCTACGGACTTTCTCTGGGAAGCTTGGATCAGCTTGCAGAAAATGGCAGTAAACTGATCATCAGCGTGGATTGCGGCGTGAACGCCTTGGAAGAGATCAATGCTATCACAAACATGGGCATGGAGATCATTATCACCGATCATCATAACCCGAAAGCCGAGTTACCCACCGCGCTAGCCATCATTAATCCCAAGATCCCCGGATGCAAGTTCCCCTTCCCCCATTTGGCGGGAGTAGGAGTTGCCTACAAGTTGTTGATGGCAGTGTACCACACATTGGGTATCGACAATGCCGAAAACGTACTGAAATATATGGATTTAGTAGCGGTAGGAACCATCGCAGACATTGTCCCACTCATCGGAGAAAACCGAATATTCGCTTCGATTGGTCTGCAACATCTCATCGAAATGAAGAATCTGGGTTTAAACGCTCTGATCCAGCTTTGCGGCTTGAACCAACGCACTCTGGATACCACTGACATTGTGTTTGGCATCGCCCCCCGCATCAATGCTGCAGGTAGAATGGGCAGCGCGGCTCTGGCAGTGGAACTCTTGATCTCGACCGACGAAACCCACAGTATGGAGCTAGCGGAAATGATCGAGCGCGATAACTCATTGCGCCAGCAGGAAGACCAAAAGACATTCCACGAAGCCTGCGAGATCATCGAGAAAAAATACAAAAACATGGCGCAAACTCCTTGTATGATAGTATCTTCGGACGATTGGCATCAGGGCGTGATCGGTATCGTTGCCTCTAAATTGGTAGAGAAATATTACCGCCCGGTGATCATGATCTCCTTCAAGGATGGCTTTGGCAGCGGTTCCGGACGCTCAGTCGCGGATTTTGATCTATTCTCGGCTCTTCAGCACACTGAACATAATCTGCACAGTTTTGGCGGTCATAAATACGCCGTGGGTCTCACAATTTACCAGGAATATCTGGATCGTTTCGAAAACGAACTCTCCCGCTTTGTGGCAGACCATTTGCAGCTGGAACAGATCCAGCCACCGATGGTTATCGACCACGAGATCGAGCTTTACGACATCAACGAATTCCTACTGGATAGCATTGAGCGGTTCGCGCCCTTTGGACCAGAGAACCTGCGCCCAACTTTCATGACCAGAAACGTCTCCGTGTCAAACTATCCTTACAATGTAGGCAGAAACCACCTTAAACTTAAGGTTGTAAAGGATGGCATCCCGCTGGATTTGATCGGTTACAACCTGGGAGATTACCTCACTCTGCTCAAAAAAAACAGCATCATAAATATCGCTTATACCTTGGAATACAATCGCTTTGGCAACAAACCCTCAATCCAAGGAAAACTGAAAGACCTGCAAATCTTAGGAGCGTGAACGATGAAAAACATTATTCTTATCACTTTTGCAGTACTGATCCTTGTGGGTTGTGCTGGCACCCGTAAACCAGCACCCATGGAGATTTCCACTTTCACCCTATTCGACACCGTCAGTTTCGACAAAGATATATTCAAAGCCACCTACCATCCGGGCACCAAGACAATCTTTGCCATGTACCACAACTCCCAAGAAATCCTGTTCTGGCGAAATGGCAGGCAGATCAACGCTATTGGCGGGATGGGGAACCAACCCACAAATTTCCTGAACCTCTCGGATTTCGCCATGGCAAACGACTCCCACATCTATGCCTTGGATTCTGCAGCAAAGGTGATCAAGAAGTTCAATGCCGACGGCAAACTCTTGGGAACTATGGAACTGGGTTATGTACAGCAGCCTACTAAGATAGCCCTCGGCAACCAACAGAATATCTTTGTTTACGACTCTGCCTCTGGCGAGATCATCGCTTTTGACCTGCTGGACAAACAAGAGCTATATCGCTTTGGAAAATTTGATCTTAACAAAGTTGATATTCTGTATGCCAACCGAGATTATGTAGTTGCATTTGACAGTGTAAAAGGTCAAAGCTCTCTATTTTCCGCGCTCGGACAGTTCGTTTCCCACGATTCCGGGCAACTCGTGTATGATGCTTATAACAACGCAATCAGCCTCAGCAGTGATGCTTTGGTAAGCAAAATGAGCGCTGCTTGGCTGCCCATGACCCCCGGAGTGGGCTTGATGACCATCTCAGGTGATGTAGTATCCATAGTGGTGGGAAATCAAGTACGCCTGCTCAAGTTGGATTATGCTCCGGTTCTTTAAAACCTTCCACCTCCCACTGATTTCCGCGATTCTGCTCAGTCTTTCGCGTCTGCCTATATACTTGGGCTGGATGGTGTTTTTTGCCTTCATCCCACTGCTATATTATTTCCGCAGAGGCAACCACAGCTTAAGGGACAACGCTGTATCTGCGGTAATTTTTAGCCTTGTTCAGATCGCTCTCGTTTTCTACTGGATAGGATCCGTAACCCCGGGTGGTTTGGTAGGCATCTGGTTGCTCTATTCTTTATACTACCTGATCTGTTTTATTGTCGTAGCGCGGATCTGGAGGAGATTCCCCTCCCTGCGTTATCTGATCTTCATCGCCGTCTTCATCAGCTTCGAGTTCTTGCAAAACTTTGGCGAGATGCGCTTTCCTTGGTGGAACATCGGCTACTCTCTGGCAGATTACCACGTCCTGCTCCAGGCTTTGGAGATAGGTGGGCTGTCTCTTCTGGCGTTTCTGATCCTCAGCATAAACTACCTTACTTATAAGGTTTCTGAGCGCAATTTGTGGCATCTCTTTCCCCTTAGTGGGATAATGTTGCTTTGGCTTGGGTATGGTCAGTTCCGGCTGTTAACTCTGCCGGTTATTATGCATCCGGATCGCATCGCTGTGATGCAGCCCAGTATCCACCAGGACGAAAAATGGGACGACGCCAAGTATCGAGAGATCATGAAGATATACGATTCTCTCACCCGAGATGCTGCCCACAAAGGTTACGATCTGCTGATCTATCCCGAGGCTGCCATTCCGGATTATCTGATGTTGAACCCCCAGATTATGCAGGATTTTAGATCCATCCAGAATGAACACAAAGTAAACATCTTCACAGGATTCCCTCATGCCGCAAGAGCTCCGGAAGACTATCCCATGCCCTATTACTCTTACAATGCCGCAGCTCTGTTTGATGTCCGGGGAACCACTCCCACGTTGTTTTACAAAAACATCCTTGTCCCTGTGGGTGAACGTATGCTCTGGCTGGATCAATTTCCCGTGCTTTGGAAGTTGCAATTCGGTCAGGCAAACTGGGAATTTGGTACAAAGATTCCTCGGTATTATAACCGTGGAAGCGAGTTTTCACCCTCCATTTGCTACGAATTAGCCTTTCCCCACTTCATGCAAAAGGCAAACTTCTATACTGAAGACGGAGAATTTCGTAAAGCGGATTACCACGTCAACATCACAAACGACGCTTGGTTTGGCACATCCTACGGACCTTGGCTGCATGCCATGATGGCAAAATTCCGTGCCATTGAAAGCCGCATCCAAATCTATCGTAGCGCCAATACCGGAATATCGATGATTATCAATCCCAAGGGCGAAATCTTGGTTCGAGCGGGACTTTTCCGAAGAACAAACATCTCCGCTCCCCTATACGTATGCCCCACTGTGCCACTATATCAGAGAATCCACGATTACCCCTGGATTTTCGTGTTTCTTGGCATGGCCATCTGTATCTTAAGTGTTATCTTTCCGAGGAGAACCTCATGACAAAGCTGTATTATAGTATTGGCGAAGTTAGCAATCTCCTGGACGTTAAACCGCATGTTTTACGTTATTGGGAGACGGAAATCCCCGCCATCAGGCCCAAGAAGAGCGGACATAAGAGACGTTACAACCTGCAACAGATTGAGACTCTCAAGAAGATCAAGGACATGCTCTACAACCAGCGTTACACCATTGAGGGTGCCCGACAGAAGCTGAAGCAGGATAAGGACATCCGTCAGGACGCCAAGTTGGAGGCAATCGCCAAGGAAAAACTGCAAGTAAGCGTAGCCCTCCCTGCCATCGCCACAGAACTTTTAGAACTCCGCAAGGGGCTTCTTGATCTGAAACAGAAGTGTAGAAAAATCACAGGAAAATAGAAATGGAATTTCAAAAAATCATCCTTAGCCTTCAGAATTATTGGGCAGAAAAAGGCTGCAATCTGATCCAGCCCTACGATATCGAAATGGGTGCCGGAACCTTTCATCCAGCCACATTCTTCGGTGCCTTAGGCTCTGCCCCCTGCTCCATCGCCTATCCCCAAGCCTGCCGGCGTCCCAAAGATGGTCGCTATGGAGAAAACCCAAACCGCTTTCAGCATTATTACCAGTTTCAGGTGATTATAAAACCTTGCCCAGACGACATCCAGAACCTATATCTTAAAAGCCTCGAAGCGATCGGAATCGAAATTCGCAAACACGATATCCGCTTTGTGGAAGACGATTGGGAATCCCCCACATTGGGTGCATGGGGTCTGGGCTGGGAAGTTTGGTTGGATGGCATGGAGATATCTCAGTTCACATATTTCCAGCAGGTTGGCAGTGTGGATATCTTCCCCGTCTCCGTAGAACTCACCTATGGCTTGGAACGCCTGGCAATGTATATTCAGGATGTTCCCGATTATCGCCAGTTAAAGTTCAGCCCTAGCACCAAATATGCTGATCTGTATTATAATAAAGAGGTAGAGTACTCGGCTTACAATTTTGAGTATGCGGATACCTCTCTGCTCTTTGAATTGTTCACCAAATATGAGGCAGAAAGCCAGAAGTTGATCGCGGCAAATCTGGTGTATCCTGCCTACGATATGCTACTTAAAAGTTCCCACACTTTCAATCTTTTGGATGCCAGAGGCGTGATTAGCGTTACCGAACGTGCTGCTTACATTGGAAGAATACGCAATCTGGCAAAAAACTGCGCAAATGCCTATATGGCGAAATACTGTGAGGAGGGATCATGAACCACCCTTACGATGGCATTATGAATGCTCTCGGCAACGTTGCCGACAGACTGATCCAAGTGTATGTATATCAAGACATACTGGGTTACTACAATGCGGTTATCATCCTCGATGAAGATCCCGATGGATGGCTGGACAAGCTGGCTCCGCTTGCCAAATATGTTCATAAACACAACCTCGCTCTTCCGCTAATCATTAACCGCCGATTCATCCACTATTCCCTGGATTCGTATCCCCTTGAGTTCATCAACATCATCAGTAGCCAGAGCGTGAACCTGCTGGTAAAAGAAGACCTTCTAGCAAGTCTCAAAATTCAACCCGCAGACGTACGCCTGCAAATGGAGCGGGAGTTCAAAAGCAAATGGTTGCTTACCCGCCAGATAGTATTGGAAGGAAAGCTGAACAACCGCAACCTGCGGGAAACTATGAGACGCTCCATAACTGCTCTCATTCCAGCTCTAAAAGGCTTCTTTTTCCTCGCCAATCAACCATATCCTCAAACCAGTAAAGACCTCTTTGCCCAAGCTGCTCTTATCAGCAAAGCGGATCTGAACGCATTGGGAATCTGGATGGATAAAAGTAGTATCGAGACCGCTGACGTAGAGCGTTACCTCTCTATCCTGCAAAAACTTATGGAACTGATGGAAACTTACCAGGTGGACTAAATGATCCAGACAAAATTCAATCTCGGAGATAGCAAGATACCCGTCTTGGCTCTGGCAATTCATCATGGCCACCAAATCCCCCCTGCCCTCGAGCGGTTCACCAGCATTTCAGATATCGACCGCTATCGCGAGGAAGACCCCTACACCGGGCAGTTTGCACAGTACTTTTCCAACCACATCATTGTGGAAACCAGCCGTTTCGCAGTGGATCTCAACCGCCGTCGCGAACAATGCGTGTATCTGGAACCGGAAGACGCATGGGGCTTGAAAACCAGAAACTCTGAACTCCCGGAAGCCCTGTACGACGACCTCCTAGCGAGTTACGACGATTGGTACAATACTCTCGTTTATCAAATTGAGCGGCTCTTGAATCTCCATCCCTTCCTGATAGTTTTGGATCTTCACAGCTTCAATCATCGCCGGGGTGGGCCCGATGCTGAACCAGACCCCCAAAGCGAAAACCCGGATATCATCTTGGGGAGAAGCAATATGGCCAAAGCGTTTTACCCCTACGTGGAGGATCTGCGCGAGCATCTGGACGGCAAAACGCTATGGGAAAAACAACTGGATGTACGCTGTGATGTCAAGTTTCCCGGAGGTCAGTTAGCCCGGTTTCTCCATGCGACTTTTCCAGGCAGGCTAATCTGCCTCTCAATCGAGTTCAAAAAGATATTTATGAACGAATGGACAGGCAAACTAAATCCGGTTTCCCTCTACGCCTTTCGTAATCTCTTTTTGACCGAGACCCTCCCCTGGATTGAGCGCACACTCGAGCATATCAAACAGCAATAATTGCACCCCGATCACTGTTTCTCCGCTCCGTAAAGCCGGTTTCAAGCTGATTTTAAGCTGTTATCGTCCCATGAGCACAGCTTAGACACAGCTCAAAATCAGCCTAATCCTGCCCTGATGAATCAAAGACCGACTGCACATAGCCTCTGCGCGGGCTGCAGAGCTCGGGAGAAAATAGACATTATAGCCAATAACGGGGCGACACTTCAGCTCATGAAACGCTTACACCATGGACAATGGATAATCCTATTTCAGCAAGAGCATTCTCTTGATCTGGATCCCATTCTGGCTACTAACGCGGTAGAGATATACTCCGCTTGCCACAGGCGTATTATTTGTATCGTTACCATTCCACACCACGCTATGAATGCCCGTTTGCTGCTTGGCATTCACCAAGCTCTTCACTAATTGCCCCTTCAGATTGTAGATGTCCAGACGCACTTTCGTTGCTTCCGGCAAAG
>Ga0265295_1004569_pt1 | contig 18504 bp, 17 predicted proteins | sample Munlansysbiofilm_FD_192503 | JGI IMG/M metagenome (GOLD analysis project Ga0265295, IMG submission 192503) | Leachate microbial communities from a municipal landfill in Southern Ontario, Canada - Methane capture system biofilm | ecosystem: Engineered > Solid waste > Landfill > Unclassified ...
TTGGTTTCAAGCGTTTTAATATTCGTTGTGGTGCCCTTATTGGCAGGCTATTTCACACATAAAATATTAATTCATAAAAAGGGCAAAGTCTGGTTTGAGAAATCCTTTTTGCCCAGGTTTAAGCCTGTTTCTATTTTAGCGCTCTTGCTCACTTTGATTTTACTTTTCGCCTTTCAGGGGAATACCATCACAGAGAATCCGTTGATAATATTGCTTGTTGCAGTTCCGCTCGTAATTCAAACCTATTTTATCTTTTTCATCAGCTGGTTTGCCGGCAGAAAACTGAAGCTGCCTTATGCCATTTGTTCGCCTTCAGCAATGATTGGCGCGAGCAACTTTTTTGAACTGGCCGTTGCGGTTGCCATTGCCTTGTTCGGCCTGCAATCTCCTGCCGCATTGGTTACCGTTGTTGGCGTTTTGGTTGAAGTCCCGGTAATGTTGTCGCTGGTGGCTTTGGCAAACCGCTGGAAATATTAAGCCGTTTTACGTCTTAAAAAATTGGTATCTTAGCTCTTATGATTCAAAAGATTACAACAGAGCAATTACCGATAAAACTGTGGCTCAACGACCTGGAGGAAGGTGCTTTGGAGCAAGCAAAAAACCTGGCCAATCTCAGTATTGCCTTCAGGCACATCGCTATTATGCCCGATGCCCATCAGGGATACGGAATGCCTATTGGTGGGGTTTTGGCCACCAAAGATGCCATCGTTCCCAACGCGGTGGGCGTGGATATTGGATGCGGAATGAGCGTTTTACGAACCGATTTGGAACAGTTGGATTTGAAAAAGTTGAAAAAAGTGATGAATAATATCCGTAAAACTATTCCGGTGGGATTTAAACATCATGCAGAAAAACAGGATGAGAAATGGATGCCACCGTTAGAACAGGAGTTGAAAATTGTTTCGCAGGAATATGAAAACGCCATGTACCAGGTTGGAACTTTGGGCGGAGGCAATCATTTTATCGAGATTCAAAAGGGTTCCGACGGCTACATCTGGATTATGATACACTCCGGTTCGCGCAACCTGGGCTTCACGGTGGCCAACCATTATCACAAATTAGCCGGGGAAATAAAAGATGTGCCGAAAGACCTCTCCTATTTTTTACGCGGAACAGCAGGCTTCGACAACTATTTCAACGAGATGAACTACTGCCTCCAGTTTGCCCTGCAGAACAGGACATTGATGATGGAAAGAATAAAAGACGCCTTTCTGGATATCGTGCCGGAGGTGAAATTTTCGCAGTTTATCAACAAACCACATAATTTCGCGGCCTGGGAAACCCATTTCGGCCACGAACTTATTGTACATAGAAAAGGTGCCACCCGTGCCGAAGAGGGCGAGTGGGGAATGATTCCCGGCTCTCAGGGCAGCCGTTCGTTTCTGGTTAAGGGCAAAGGCAACCCGCTTTCTTTCAAGTCGTGTTCGCACGGGGCAGGAAGGCTGTTGAGCCGCAATCAGGCACGCAAAACCCTGGATATCAAAACGGAAATAGCAAAACTGGAAGCTATAGGCGTGCTGCACGCGCTGCACCACCAAAGGGATTTGGACGAAGCTCCGGGCTCTTACAAAGATATTGAAGAGGTGATGGCACTGCAAGAAGACCTGGTGGATATTCAGGTGGAATTAAGACCACTCGCTGTGATAAAAGCTTAAAGATTAGGTTATTAGGCTTCAAAACTAACCAACATCTTGTCCATGTTTTTTTTCTTGAATTCAATTATTTCTTATCGTTCGTGTTTTTTTCATCCCCCCGTTGGATTTTTTTATACAACTGGGGTCGTTCCCTGTTAGATATGCTGCGCATTTCACAAGGTAAACCTCCCTACGGGGCAGGCGAATTAAACGAATTGTACGAATTGATACCGCGTTTACGGTATAACCCGTGCAATTCGATGATTACTTTTTTCTTTGAAGGTATAATGAAATTGTCTGTTTTGCCTGATGGATGTACCCACAATCGGTCTTTTTTCAGTCTTTTGCTGAAAAAATGTAGTTACTTTCGAATTCTGAAAAGCGATAAAATCCTGATGAGATGCTTTAAGGATGGGAAAAGTTATTTACGAAGCCTTGATTGGTGTGACGCGATTAGGTTTTTTTGAGCTAACCGTGCTTGTTGTCATCGCGTTGTTTGGTCTGCAAGCTGCTGAAGTTGTTTTAGTTTTTTTTAACAGCTCAATGGCTTTGTTTTACAAAAATAAAGTGATTTCTCAACCCAAAAACGATAAAACTGTTTGGATAAATTACAAATATCCTTTACTTTTATAGGCTAAAAAAATAGAACTCATGAAGTTGACGCTCAAAACGGATAATCTTGGCATTCTTGAATCGGTTAAAAAGATTTTCAAGAAGCAAAGCAAAGATGACTTTTGGCAGACTATTCCGACACATCAACAAGAAGAAATTCTGAAAGGAATGGAAGAAATCGAACAGGGTGAAATCGTTGATTATGAAGATTTCATTAGGAAACATCGGTAATTGTCAATATCTTTAAAAATTTAAGAAGGGAAACATCGTAAATATCAAGACTTTAGAATAAAACACACAGTTAAATACCTACCAATCTAAATCTATTATCATGGAAGAAGTTATCATCAAAGACAAAGAAAAGTACCTGCAAGAAAATTATCCATTTTTAGATGTCCCAAAGTTAACAGACAAAAAACGTTGCCTTCACTGCGACGAGATTATTACTGTTGGTGATTATAAAGTTTACAGGGACGAAAATAATATGGAATTTATATACTGTACCAATGCTCCTGAATGCAACGGAACGCTTATTGACTGGTGGCCTATAGATTAGAGTTGAGGTTTTATCATGGAGTAGAATTGATTTTTTGCTTGACGCTTATAGAACAAGAAACATAGTTAGCAATTAGCTGTTCTTAAATGGCTTTCCAAAACAAATCATTGCGTTCCAGCAGTTATTTCGCGTTTCAATAATCTTATTTTACCGGTTTACCGTGATTTCCCAAACCGAAATCACGCAAAACTCTTTGATAAGCAGCAGATATTGTCTATATTTGTTTTCGTAAAATCCTATCAATACCAAACATAAAACACGCTCCACCAATGGGATATATGGGTTTCGGTATGCAAAACTGGATCTTTAGGCAAAGGCCGAGACGTGCTTTTTCAAAAGACAGCAAGCCAACAGGTGATACCGTTCCCCGATTCGTCACTAAAGAATTTAACATCTCTGGAAGAGCACAAAAAAACCCTGAACAAATCGAGCAAAACAAGAGGTATTATTTAGGCAGAATTCAAAAACGCTCAATCAAAGATAAAATAGTTAGTGCTTTAATTTTAGCAGCAATTTTCTTGGCAATCTCCATGCTATACAAATATCAACCCTGGAAAAGATTCGAAGTTTCAAAAGAAGCCGTTATCCTGGCACAACAAAATGCAGAACAACGAAAAAAAGCAGCCTTCGATATGACGCTGAGTTATGGAAATCGGAAGCTTGTAGATAGCGAAATAGAATCTGCCATAAAAGAATTTGAGCATGCTTTAAAAATATTTCCTAATAGCCTGGAAGCCAAGGTTGGTTTGGCAAAATCCTATTTAATGGATTGCGAAACAAACCAAAACAATTGCGAAAAAGCTGTTGGATGCTTTGATTGAAGAATATCCGGAAAACTATGAATACATTTCGTATCGATTCAGTCTGGAATAGACTTTAAGTGTATAGTTTTACAAAGCATTTCAAAATACAGTAAATCAACAGAAAATGCAGCCCTCACCCACTTTCATAAATATAAACAACAACAAACCAATCAGAATAGTGTATTTTAGTGGTTTAAATTAAAACTTCAACGCTGACCAAAAAATGAGTCTATTCCAGAAATCAGTTGTAAATAAATACCTAAATGCGCTTGATGCTGCGCTGATCAATAAAAAATACGCTGACTTCCAAAGCTATTTTGCTGATCCGGTAATTCAGGAGAACATAAGAAATTCAAAAGAAGAACAATTTCAAGAAGGATTCTTACGGGAACTATTTGTCACGATATTGGGATATACGCTCAACCCGCAAGTAAATTTTAACCTGACAACCGAACTAAAAAATAGTGCAAACGGAGGGAAAGCTGACGGGGCTATTTTGCGCGAAACCAAGGGAGCATGCTCCCTTGGTTTCGCGCTTGCTATTATAGAACTAAAAGGAACAGACACCACCGATTTAGACAAAGTTGAAACGCAGGCGTTTAGCTATAAAAATCAGCACCCAAAGTGTGAATATGTAATTACCTCAAACTTTGAGAAGTTGCGGTTTTACATTCAAAATGCCGTTGATCACCTTGATTTTGATTTGTTTAGACTATCAAAAGAAGATTTTTCGCTGCTGTGGCTATGTTTGGCAAAAGACAATTTGTTATCAGATTTGCCACTGAAAATTAAGGAATCGTCTGTGCTGCAAGAGGAAAACATCACCAAGCAGCTCTATGCCGATTATTCCAAGTTCCGTGAAGCGATTTATAATAACCTGGTAAAAAATAACCCGGAGACCGATAAAGTCCTCCTGTTCAAGAAGACACAAAAACTGCTCGACCGTTTTTTGTTTATCTTTTTTGCCGAAGACAGGCTGCTGCTCCCGCCCAATTCTATCAGCGAAATCGTGAAACAGTGGACAACTTTAAAGAATGAGCTGGATGAATATATTCCATTGTACGCGCGTTTCAAGAAGTATTTCGGTTATTTGAACACCGGCTATAAAGGCAAGAAATACGATATTTACGCCTACAACGGCGGACTTTTTAAAACTGACGAAATCCTTGACGCCATTACCATTGACGATGATATTTTGCATGAGCATACGATGCAACTGAGCAAATACGATTTTGAAACCGATGTGGACGTAAATATCCTCGGCCATATTTTCGAACATTCGCTGGGCGAGATTGCAGCAATAGCCGCATCAGAAGAAGATATTCCACTCTACGCGAACAGGCGCAAAAAAGACGGCATTTTTTACACTCCAAAATACATCACCAAATATATTGTTGAAAACACGGTCGGAAAGCTGTGCGAGGAAAAACGTGCCGAACTCAATATCATCGACGAAGAATATACCAAAGGCAGAAAAAACCGCGATAAGGAATTGGTAAAACTTCTCGATCAAAAACTCGTCGATTACCGCAACTGGTTGTTGGGTTTAACCATTCTGGATCCAGCTTGTGGCTCGGGAGCCTTTTTGAATCAGGCACTGGAATTTCTGATCACCGAACACCATAAAATTGATGAATTGCGTGGCCAATTACTCGGCGGAGCGATACTTTTCTCAGATATTTCAACCGACATTCTGGAGAAAAACATTTATGGTGTTGACCTGAACGAAGAGTCCGTAGAAATTGCCAAGCTCTCACTTTGGTTGCGCACGGCGCAAAAAGGACGAAAGCTCAACACGCTGACTAACAACATCAAATGTGGAAACTCTCTGATTGACGATCCTGCTATTGGCGGAGAAAAAGCTTTCAACTGGCAAAAGGAGTTTCCTGAAGTTTTCCGAAAGAAAAAGAAAAAGGCCTGGCATATCACCACGGCCACGCACAATTCGCGTTATTCGCAGCGCATGTTCGACAATTATGTAAAGCTCGGAGAACCGGTTTGGCTTTCGTCACAAGAGGAACTCGTAGTAACTGAGACCGTTGCCGAAATCGTCAAAACAGACGGACTAAATATCATTGAATACAATGTTTGCGGCGATCACGTCCATATTCTTCTGGTCTGCGAAGCAGAGGAAGTCCCGAAAATAATACAGAAGATAAAGTCGATGTCGGCCAGAGCATGCAATATCGCGATGGGACGCACAACACCTACAACAACTCGAGGGGAGCATGCTCCCCATACAAGAGCAGCGGCAGCCCTGCCGACGCTGGAGCATTCTCCAGCGGCTGCGGCATTTGCCGGCAGAGGAAAAACCCAAAACCACCTCTGGACACAAAAATTCGGGCAAAAACAAATACATACCGAACAACAACTACAGAACACCATCGGCTATATCCATAACAACCGAGTAAAACACGGCCTGGCACCAGACGAGAACTCCACCGTGGAAGCCCATGAAAACGAGAAAAAACTCCATTCAATAATCGAGAAAATAACATGCTCCCGCGAACACGCTTTCCGCAATGAATATGTAGGTGGTTTCGATGTGGTGATTGGAAATCCACCTTATGTGCAGCTACAAAGCTTGGGCGAAATGAGCGAAAAACTCAAAAATTGCGCTTATGAAACTTTCGATAAAGGAGCTGACCTCTACTGCCTTTTTACTGAACGCGGATACAAACTGCTGAATAAAGGCGGGTTACTATCGTTCATCATGCCAAACAAATGGATGTTAGTGGCTTATGGAAAATCTTTACGGAAATTTCTGGCGAAAACAGGTTTACGGCAGATTCTCAATTTTGGTGATGTGCAATTTTTTGATGAGGCCACAACTTATGTCAGCATTTTTGTGGTGCAAAATGGAGAGCTGCATGAAAATGTAAAGGTTTTGTCGCTAAACAAAAAAAACTATCATGGCGATTTCCTTACCGAAGTAAAAGCAAATATTTATGATTACCCTGCCTCCAGATTTGGTGAGGGCGAATGGAGTATTCAGCCCTACAACGATTTTTGTAAGTTGGAACAAATGAAATCTTGCACCACTAAATTAAAGTATCTACCAATCAATATTAATTACGGAATAAAAACCGGTTTTAACGATGCCTTTTTTATTGACGAAAAAACCCGTCAGGAATTGATAACTTCCGATTCAAAAAGTGCTGAAATTATTAAGCCGATGATTCGTGGCCGGGATATAGTGGCTTACGGCATTTCTGATTTTGAATATTTAATCAATACCCACAATGGAATAAAAGATAAAAAACCTGCCATAAAACCTGTTTTGATAAATAATTATTCCGCCATAAAACAATATTTAGATAAGTTTTACTCGAAATTAGAAAAAAGAGGAGATAAAGGCGATACGCCATACAACCTGCGTAATTGCGCCTATTTAGAAGATTTTGATAAGCCAAAGATTATTTACCCAAATATGACATCTGCTTTTCCTTTTATGTACGATGAAAGTGGATTACTTTGTAATGACAAAAGCTTTATTCTAACAGCGAAAAACGATTCCATTTCACTGCCATTTCTCACCGCTGTTTTAAATTCATCCCTGGCCAAACTTTGGATTTGGTACAACTGTCCTGAATTACAGGGTGGTACACGCGAAATCCGCAAAGTCTATTTCGAGCATTTTCCTGTTCCGGAAGCCGATGAAGAGCAAACGGCTTTGCTGGCCAAATCTGCCAAAGAACGCACACAACTAACGACAGATTTGCAGAAGCTTTCTTCAAAATTTCAACGCATATTGCTGCGCAGATTTGAGTTAGAAGCGCTGTCACAAAAACTACAAGCCTGGTTTTCACTTTCTTTCGCTGATTTTGTGAAGGAATTGGGTAAAAAGAAAATAAAGCTCACTTTAACCGAGGAAGCTGAGTGGGAAGATTATTTCATGCAGGAAGCAGCAAAAGCGCTGTCCATACAGTCCGAAATCCAAAAAACCGACAACAAAATCGACCAAGTGGTTTATGCGCTATACGGATTGAATATGGAGGAGAACACATTGCTCGAAAACCAAGCTTTTTAAACCTACTTCACAATAATCTCCAACCTGGGATTGGAAGGACTGAACGGAATCGGGAACACGGTTGATTCGTCAACGATCAGGGTTTCTAATTTGCTTAACAGGTTTATGCTTTGTGGAATTCGCAGCAAACCCGCGTTATTGCTCACATCCAGCTCAACTAAGCTTTGAAGCCCCATGATGGAAGCGGGTAATTCGGTGAGATTGTTATTATTCAGTTTGAGAAAACGCAGACCGCTGAGCCGGCCAATTTCATCAGGAAGCTCGGTGAGTTGGTTGTAGCTGAGGTCAAGCTCTTCGAGTGCTTTCAGTCTGCCAATTTCGGGAGCGAGATAGCTCAGTTCGTTATTGGCAACAAAAAGCCTTTCCAGTTTGGCCAACGAACCTATTCCGGCAGGCAGGCTCGTCAATTTATTACCATTCAGGAAAAGATAATTCATGGCTGTCATCTCCCATACTTCTGGCGGAAGACTTTCTAATCCAGCCCTTTGAAGCACCAGATCGGTAACGATTTTACTGTTGGCAATGGCATCTTCAAGCGTAGTGTATTTTCCTGCCTGCGCCTTCATCGGGTTTTTCAACCTAAAACTCAGCCCGGCATACACATTGCTGTGGTCCATCCATCCAAAAGGCAAGGTATAGCGGATATTAAAATCGATGATATTGCTCAGCCTGGCTCCTACTCCCACAAAAACCTCCGCTTGCACATCAAAATTATCACCTTTTCCGCTTTTTTCAAAAGGAAAGTGGTAGTATGGATTATTGGGAAGCAGCCGTGTAAACTGTTGATCCAGAACATTATTAATCTGAAAACCAGCCTCAACCATAAATGTTTTATTAAGCTTCATCGCAGGATTTATATAAATATCCAGGTAGTGGTTTCTAAGCTCTAATGAATCGGACGAGGAGGTTCTATAACTATAGCGCAACCCATATTTCATAAAAAACTGCTCATTGAAGGCTTTGTGATATTCAATTCCACCAGCGGGATTGATGCCGCCCCTAAACTCATAATCATCTAATTTGAATTTAGAATAATTTGCCCCGGCAGTTATCGAAAAGCCTTGTTGGCCATGGGTTTCAGAGATAAAAACCAAGCCCGACAACATCAGTGCTAATGAAATTAAAAAATTACGCATAAGTGTTTTGTTTTGCAGCTTTTTAAACCAGTAGTAAAACTAACAAAAAAATGACCAACAAAACTTTGCTGATCATTTTTCTTGGTAAAACTGGTTAGCGCCTCACGGCAGCTTCTTTAGTCATAATTTTTGCGCATATATTGCATGCGTTCAAAGGCGGCGGTGTTTTCAGCACGTTTGTTTACCAATCCGCGGAAATCGCCAATCGTTTTATAATGATTCTTTTTCATCCAATCTTCTAATCCTTCCACGATATCTTTAAGATACGGAATGCCATTTTGATACAAGGTGGTGCAAAGCTGGGTAACGGTAGCTCCTGCAAGTAACTGTTTCACAACGCCTATGGAGTAATGTATTCCGGTGGAAGCCGCCAAATCACATTTTATTCCATCAGCGCTAAGCAAGGCAATCCACCGCATGGGGATAGATTTTTCGTCGGGGCTGGAAAAAACATTGTCGGTAACCACCCGCATATTGGTAATATCCACATCGGGATTATAAAAACGGTTAAACAGCACCAGACCATTGGCTCCTTCGTCAACCAGGCGGTTAGCCATCGCGAAAATATTGGTGTAATAACGGCCCATCTTCACCGAAACAGGGATGCTAACTTGTGCTTTTACTGCTCTTAGAATTTCTATAGCCATATCTTCAATGTGCAGGCTGCTTACCTTTTTATCAAAAGGAAAAATTGCAATATTCAACTCGATGGCATCTGCACCGGCTTCCTGTATTTTAGCAGCAAACTTTGGCCACTCCACAGGGCTTACGCAGTTAATACTGGCAATTACCGGAATGTCAACAGCAGCTTTTGCATCTCTGATAAGCTTTAAATATTCATTTACACCGCTGCCTTTGGAAATGCTAATGATATAATCCGAGGCTTCCGGATACCAAAAATACATATCGTTGCGCCTGAGTCCGCTCTCGGTTTTTGCAATGATCTGTTCTTCAAAAAGTGATTTCAACACCACAGCACCCGCACCGGCAGCGGCACAGGCTTTGATGTTGGTAACCGTTCCGGTTAGCTTTGAGCTACTCACCACTATTGGATTTTTGAGCTTTAAACCTAAATAAGTAGTTGTTAAATCCATATCACAATCTTTTTTGTTCAAATTTAGTTGATTATTTCCTGCCAATCAAGTTCTCTAAAAATTATTTCATAAAAGAAATTCAGGGCAGCCGACAAATTTTCTTTGGCTTGATCAGAAAGCCTTTCTTCAAATTCCCAATTGTAACCTTTTAGGTGCAAAAGCCAGGTTTCAGGTGTGTCTCCAAAAAGTTTTTGGCACAGATCAACTACAAAAGCCGGCGAAACCGCGTGCATCGTAAACTCCACTTTAGCATCTGAAGGAATCACTTTCGTAAAGCTATACGACTCAATCGGCTCAATGGTCGCATCCACGAAAATCACCTTATCGTAAGCCGAAATCAAGTGCGCGTCTTCAATATTGAGCTGATAATTGGTATCGAGCACGATATTTTCAACTTTTTGTTCAGCAGCCCACTTTTCTATCGCCGCGATAAAAGCAGCTCCGAGGCCATCATCCTGACGCCCCGGATTGCCATAGCCATAGATCAGTATTTTGGGTTTTGAAGCCATTGATCAGGATCTTTTGCGATCGATAATTTTATCATCCGGCCCAACCAACGTAAGCTCAAGCGGCATCTTGCCCAATGCATGTGTGGCGCAACTCAGGCAGGGATCATAAGCCCTGATGGCAACTTCCACAGCATTCATCATCGGCTCTGTAATCACTTCCTGACCAGTCATTTGCGCCTTGGCTACAATATTCACGGCCCTGTTCATCGGCTCGTTATTATTGGTCGTCGAAACGATCAAGTTAGCCATTTCAATCTGGTCGTGATCATTGATGCGGTAATGGTGAAACAAAGTGCCACGAGGTGCTTCGATAACGCCGACGCCTTCTTTTAGCTTCTGGCCTTTGACAACCAGCTCACCTTTCAGCAAATCAGGATCGCTGAGCAAGTCGCGAATCATTTCTGCTGAATGCAAAACTTCGATAAGTCGGGCATAATGTGTCAACAGGCAATGGTTGTTGGGCTTGCCATGGGTAAGCGCTTTATAGATTTCAAACTCCTTTTGCGCCAGTGGCGAAGGAATAAAATCGGCAGTATTTAAGCGGGCAAGAGGCCCAACACGGTACCAACCTTTTTCTTTGCCCTGTTCTTTCAGGTAAGGGAACTTCATATAGCTCCAGCTTTTCACTTCTTCCTCAATATAATTATCATAATCTTGATAATCAACATCATGCAGAATCTTTTTACCATCGCTATCCACAGCACGCAGCACGCCATGATACAGATCGAGTGCGCCATCTTTACGTACCAAACTGAGGTGGTTGCTTGGGAAATGGGAGAAATTATCCACAAAATCCTTGTTGGTGTGGTAATATCCCTTAAAAAAATCCAGCGCACCCTGTGCCCAGGAAACCATTTTGTCGGCATTGAGCGGATCAGCACCTTTCAAGAACTCATCGCGTTCTTCTATCGTCAGGTGTTTGTTAATACCACCCGGAATAGCACCCGTGCCATGGATTTTCTTTCCGGCAGTAGCCCTGATTATTTCTTGTCCAAACTTGCGCATCATCACACCCTGAACGGCCAGCTCGGGATTGGTAAGTGCGATACCGATAATATTTCTGGTGGCTACATCCCCATCAATTCCAAATAAAAAGTCGGGGGCACTCAGGTGGAAAAAATGCAGTGAGTGAGATTGAAAAACCTGTCCGTAGTGCATCAGTCGGCGCATTTTTTCGCCCGTTGGCGTAAGGCCATCGCCTGTGCCTGCTCCCACTATCACATCGAGTGCTTTGGCCGCAGCCAGGTGGTGACTCACAGGACAAATCCCGCAAAGGCGTTGCACCAAAACGGGTGCTTCCCAATAGGGTCGTCCCTGCACAAAACGCTCAAAACCACGAAATTCGACAATATGCAAACGGCTCTGTTGTATGTTGCCCTGGGCATCAATATGGATAGTAACTTTTCCATGTCCTTCGACACGCGTTACGGGTTCTATCGTTATTTTCTTTGACATTGTATAGCTATTTCTGGTTAATCAAATTTTACTACTTCGTAAGGCAGCTTCAGCGGATCGCCGGTAACGAGTGCTACCACAGCCTCCCAAATCAGGTCGGCACGCGGTGGACAGCCCGGCAGGAAGTAATCTATCTTCACGATTTCGTGACAGGGATATACCCTGTCGAGCAGCATCGGCAGCTCGTCGTCGTTAGGCATAATACCTTCCGTGTTAAGCTGCACCGTGGGGCCGCCAATATAGGCTTCGTGCAGGCATTCTTCAATCGGAATTCCGTTACGCAGTGCCGGCAAACCGCCCATGATGGCACATTCGCCAACAGAAACTAGGATTTTACAGTTCTTACGGAAAGACTTCAGCACTTCCACATTTTCGCTATTGCAACATCCGCCTTCTATCAGACCAATATCAACGGCTTTGGTGAAAGTCTTTATATCATCAATGGGCGACTTATTAAACTCGACCAACTCAATAAGTTTCAGGATGCGCTCGTCGATATCGAGAAGCGACATATGGCAGCCGAAGCATCCGGCCAACGAAGTTGTTGCTATTACAGGTTTACTCATTGTTTTTCCTCCTGGGTTTAAAGTTTTATTTCACTGCCGATTGGTTTATGATCATATTTTCGTTTGCCTATTGGCACGTCAAAGCCTTTCTCTTTGAAAAGAATTGAGCCTACCGGACAGTTATTCATGGCCAGAATAGCCGTTTCGTCGTCCATTTTATTGCCCATTTCTTCATCCAAAACAACCTCTAATTTATGACCTCGATTTCTGAAGGCAAAATACGAACGTCCTTCTTCGTCTTTGATGGTTTTGATACAGCGTTTGCAGAAGATACAGCGGTTTTGGTCTTTGATAATTTTTGCCGAGCGGGCATCTACAGGCTTCATCGGAAACTCGTAAGGAAAACGTGGCACCATCATCTGGTACAGATAGGCCAAGGCCTGAAGCTCGCAGTTGCCACTCTTTTCGCAGGCCGGACAAAAATGATTTCCGCTTACGAAAAGCAGCTCGACAATAGATTTGCGCAGCTCTTCTATATCCTCGGAATGGCTTTCAATCTCCATACCATCGGTTACCGGTGTGGTGCAGCTCGTCATCAGCCTTCCGTTGATACGAACAGTGCAAATACGGCAGGCACCTTTTGGCTTTACGCCTTTCATATTGCATAAGGTGGGAATAAAAATGCCATTCTCAGCAGCGGCTTCAACAATGTATTTGCCACTCTCGGCCATACATTCCGTGCCATCAATTTTAAATTTTATTAGGTTACTCATTGTTCTTGTTTTTTGCTGATTCGATTAATGGTGATTGAGGTTTGGAACGCGTCCAACATAAGTGCAGCTGGCCTGGATAGCTTTTTCCATATCGAAGCCTTCGTCGAATTGTTTGTCCTTTTGTATCAGTGCACTATACAAGTGCGGGAAGTTTTTCAGACTACTAATAATCGGGTTTGCTGCTGTTTGGCCAAGGCCGCAACGACTGGCTATCAGGTTTTTGCTCCAGGATTTAAGGTCAATCAAATCTTTTGGCACACCTTTCCCTGCCAGAATTTTCTTCAGTTTATTGTTAAGCACTTGCGTCATATTGCGACAAGTGCTGCATGAGCCGCACGACTCGTCAATAAAGAACTCCATAAAGTTGACCACCACATCGCGCAGCAGGTTACGCTGCTTGTTAAAGATAATCATGGAACCTCCGGTAGAAAGGTCGGAATAGCCCAGCGTACGATGAAACTCCTCGGGGCCAATCAGTGTGCCGGAAGGTCCGCCAACCTGTACCGCCTGCACTTCGTAGGCACCAACCATATTGAGCATGTCTTCCACATTAAAGCCCCAGTTTACCTCATAAACGCCCGGGAACATGCAGTCGCCGGAAATACTTAATATCTTAGTCCCTGTGGAATCTTCGGTGCCAAATTGTGTAAACCATTCGCCACCATTTTGAACGATGCGTACGGCCGTTGCGAAAGTTTCTACGTTATTTACAATAGTCGGTTGACCGAGATATCCTTTTTCTACCGGGAAAGGCGGCTTATCACGCGGCTCGCCACGTTTACCTTCGAGGGATTCGAGCAAGGCCGTTTCCTCTCCACAAACATAAGCTCCGGCACCAAACTGGATACGGATATCGAAATCAAAACCTTCGATTCCGCTGATATTTTTCCCGAGCAAGCCATTATCGCGCATTTCTTGCAGCACTCCAAGCAGGTAATTTTTGAGGTAACGGTATTCGTAGCGCAGGTATAAAATTCCTTCATCGCCGCCAATGGCGTAGCCTGCAAGTGCCATGCCTTCGAAAACCAGCTCCGGTTTTTCGGTTAAAATTACACGGTCTTTAAAAGTGCCTGGCTCGCCTTCATCAGCATTGCACACTACATAGTGCTTATCGCCTCTGGCGCGCCGGCAAAACTCCCATTTCAGACCCGTGGGGAAACCAGCGCCTCCCCTGCCCCGTATATGTGAATGTTTGATCTCGGCTATGACAGCTTCGGGTGCCATTTTAGGTAAAAAATCCCGGATGACAGTACCTGACTGATAGTCGTCGGACAAAATCATGCCTTTTCGGCGGATATTACTCGACACCATCGAACGCAAGCTGGGCAGGTGGTTTTTGCCATCGCCATAACTTTCGTTGCGCAGCTCGTCCATATCCTTGCCTTCCCTCATCAGCTTCACGATTTCGCGCACCCGATAAGGTGTTAAACGGGTGAAAATCTTGTGGTTGATAATCGCTGCCGGCTCTTGGTCGTTCATACCGATGCAAGGCGTATCATACAATCCGACAAGCCCATCTTTGGTGACATCGCCAAATTTTATGCCCAGTTCCTTTTCAAAAGTCTCTTTAACTGCATCGCGGCCAAACATATAAGCTACGGGGCTGGTGTTGAGATAAACAGCGTACTTTCCTTTAGGTTTGGTACTGAAAAAATGATAAAAAGTAATGGTTTGCTCAACATCAACACGCGACATATCAAGCAGTTGCGCTATTTCTTTGATAGCTTCACTGTTGATATAACCGGCACTCTCCTGAATATCAATCAGGATGTCCATTAAGCGGTTACGATCGCTTCCATACTTTTCAACAAGTTGCTTTACGGTGTTTTCCATGAAGAAAGGATTTATGGTTAGGTTCTATTTTTTACATTTAACATTGTTGTTAATTGTTTCACAACAAAAGTAAACGGATTTACGTCTAAAACAATAGCAAAATAGAATTTAGAATGAATTTAAATTACAATTACTTCCTAAATGAATATTAATATAAACTTGATACTGAATGTACTATAAGCTTTATCTCAGTTAATTTGCATGCTACATCAGGCTTGTTTAGAATTGTTCTATATTTCGCTGAAAGCTTTGTTTCGCAATAAAGACTTCATTTTCATAAAAAAACCTCGAAAATTAAGCTGAAACAACCAATCAGAAACGGTTTGGGGGTAAACTAAAAACTCTTTTTTCTTGTACTATTTTTTTCTTGAAAAGAAATAATAAGCAAATATTAAGTTCTAAATTATTGATTTACAGCCATAATGAACGTATTGAAAAATAAAAATTACAGCTTATTGTCCTGAAATACTTTATTGAAAAAGAAACTTTTTACAAACCCTGTTGTTTATATCACCTAACTAAACAAAGAAAAAGATGAAAACAGTATTGATACTCTTGCTAAGCATTTTCACGATGGGAACACTTACTGCACAGGAAAATTTTTACGATTTTGTAGTAAAAGATATTACAGGCGACGACTTTAAACTGGCTGACTTGAAAGGCAAGAAAGTGATGGTGGTAAACACCGCCAGCAAGTGCGGCCTTACGCCACAGTACGAAAAACTTGAAGCTTTGTATAAACAATATGGTAACGAAAATTTTGTAATTGTTGGCTTTCCGGCCAATAACTTTATGAAACAAGAGCCCGGCACCAATGAAGAAATTGCCAGCTTTTGCAGTATAAATTATGGAGTAACTTTCCCGATGATGTCGAAAATCTCGGTGAAAGGAAAAGACATGCACCCGCTCTATCAATGGCTTACCGAGAAAGACAAAAACGGTTTTGAAGACAGCAGCATAAGCTGGAACTTCCAGAAATACCTGATTGATGAGGAAGGAAATTTGGTGAAAGTTGTAAGTCCGCGAACCGATCCAATGGATGACGAAATTATCGCCTGGTTAGAGAAATAGCACACGGATTGACATCGTAAGTACCTTATACTATTGGTAAAAACATTTTAGTGGTTTTTACTAAAGACTATTATCTTGGATTATTCACAAGTTTTTTAGTTCATAATGATCCTTCAAGCTGGCCTTACCTTGGTATTTCAGGTGAAAATCTACCTAAATCTTGTTATACCTTGTTAAATAAATATTTAACCGGATTCATACATCAATAAACAGAGGAGAAACGGGATAAATAGAGATTCCTCCCTCAAAATCCTGTTCTACAGGATTTTTTAGTCGGAATGACATTTACGTTTATATTTAGGGCGAAGGGCTTGGGAAATCAGGGGCGGCAAAGCCGCCCCTGATTTCCCAAGCCCTTCGTATAACCATGATAACTATGTCATTCCGAATGTAGCAAAGCGGAATGAGGAATCTTTTTTCAATATATTTTGCGGTTTAAAAAAGTTTATGAATTATTCAGATATCGCTGTTAAATAAAAAGAGAGTGTCCTGTTATTAGTAACTTCATCAAAATCAATCAATTCTATAAATTATTTATTTGGGATTGATTATTTTGTATCTTTGATAAAATACTTTATAAAATGGATTTACAAGAAAGAAAAATCAAATTCGTACAAGAGTTTCTCAAGGTTGAAAGCGAGAAAGTAATTTCCCGACTTGAAAAAGTGCTATACGACGAGCAAAAGATCACTGCTAAGAAAGATTTTAAACCCACTGCCAATCGAGGGATTAAATAAAAGCATTGATCAGTCTGTGAGCGATTCGGAAAATAGACATGCTTGAGTTTGACAGTTAGATCGTCTATATTACTGAAAACGTGGCTTTTAAAAAAAGCCGGTTCGCACTACACTTTTTATCATTAGAATGAGTGTCAGTACTTTATATTTTGTGTGGCTTCACATAATTTTCTCCCCCCTCGCTCGGCGTAGTCTGTGACTACGTCGCTTTAAGCCACGCAACTGAGCTGCCTCACGCTTCCATAAACTGAGTACAAATCCTTTTCTGATGGGTTTTAAGAACAGATCTTCTATCTGCTAACGCGAATTTATTACATGTTTTTTTTACACCCCAAGGGTTTTCGAAAACCTCGCTCGGCGTAGTCTGTGACTACGTCGCTTTAAGCCACGCAACTGAGCTGCCTCACGATTCCATCGACTGAGTACAAATCCTTTACTAATGGGTTTTAATAAAAATCTTCTGACTGCTAACGCGAAGTTTTTATATGTTTTTTACACCCCAAGGGTTTTCGAAAACCCTTGTAAAAAACGACAAAAAAGCTTGAAAGGCTTCCCCGCACAGCCTGGTAAGCTATTGGACTTAATTCTCTGAAAAGGAATTAGTTAAAACAAGCTAACTAATTCTATATAAATATTATATATCTTCTAAATACCGTTTAGAAAGCTTCTAAACCCATAAAAACCGACATCATAAAATGTCGATTTTTTTAGTGGCATTCTATTTTTTCTTTCATGTTTTGGGTTATTCCATCAAATTTTTATACATTTGTTCACTTTATGAACTATTAAGAAGATGAAGTAATATTTTAACAAACCTATTAAAACAAAAAAAGATGAGACCTCCATTAAACATTTCTATTGACTGGACAGAAAAATTGCAATTCACGGCGACCAACGACAAAACAGCCGCCAAAGTAGCTATCGACATCATTACTCCGGATCAAACACAGGAATATACCGGCACCGGTCCCAAACACGTATTTCTGCAAGGTCTAGCTGGCTGTGCCGGAGGAGCAATAATTTTCTTACTGGAAAAAATGAGGGCTGAAATGCCTACAAAATTCGGGATTGACGTACACGGAACACTCACTACGGATCATCCTATGTATTTTGAAACTATCGATATGACCTACCGTTTTGAAGGAAAAACGGATGAGAATATGATAAAAAAGGTGGTAAGTATGACTGAAGAAAAATATTGTGGCCTAACTTATATGCTCAGCAAGATGGCTAAGATCAATATTTTGATAAAACTGAATGGCAAGACAATTGAATGATGATCACGTTTTTAAATTGAAACCAGAAATATGTACACCTTAGTCCTATATTTTTCGCTAGTTGCAGCTTTCGTTTCCAACGAAAACCCGCAATTGACGATTCATATTCAAAATATTGAAACCCTTGAAGGCGATATTAGAATTGGCGTTTTTAATGCAAGCGAAGATTTTTTAAAACAAGGATTTACTTTTAAAAAGTATAAAACTGCTGTCAGAAATACCACGGAAACCATTGTTATTGATGATTTACCAAAAGGCGAATACGCATTTATGTTGTATCACGACAAAAATGCTGATGCTGAAATGAACCGCAATATACTTGGAATTCCGAAAGAAGCTTTTGCATTTTCAAATAATGTGAGACCTAAATTTGCGAAACCCACTTTTGAAGATTGTAAGTTTTATTTGGAAGATGACCTTGTGCTGGAAGTTAGCTTGGTTTTTTTTAAATAAAAAGAGGAGTCTATAATTATTTCAT
>Ga0265295_1004570_pt1 | contig 18503 bp, 17 predicted proteins | sample Munlansysbiofilm_FD_192503 | JGI IMG/M metagenome (GOLD analysis project Ga0265295, IMG submission 192503) | Leachate microbial communities from a municipal landfill in Southern Ontario, Canada - Methane capture system biofilm | ecosystem: Engineered > Solid waste > Landfill > Unclassified ...
ATCAATTTTTAGATGGGATGCTGCCGAATTTTGGAGCATTGCGTCCTATAAGGTCACCTCACCATACAGCCACAAGCGCATCTGTATTTGGAGGAGGCTGTCAATTACAAAAGTTATTGCGAATAAACAAAAGTTATTGCGAATAGAGACTAACAGCATGATAGAACTTAATGATTTTAACATAAGCCAACTCGAATTCAAAAATCTGCCGTCAGATAAAAAACTAAAATATATTATGCATGGAAACATATATCAATTTGAGTCTGATTTTTATATCAATGGAATTTTTATGGATAATGATAAAAATTATTATCTTTCTCTTTTGCCTTTAAAAGGATTATCTGCATTTCCCCTGGGTACGATCTTTGAAGAGATGAAAGTAACTAATGAAAATATCTTAAAAAACATACTGGATGCAAAGATAACTCTCAATATGAAGTTGACAGGGTTTTCTAAGATAGAAAATATTCCTGTCTTAAAAGAAAAATTTTCCAGAATACCTGATGAGATATCCGGCTATAGTGGGCAAACTAAAACCGTATTGAATCAGTTAGTAGCAGTATACAAAGATAAGATAAGTAGAAAAACTCTTTATATACCACATTATGAAATTGCCAGATGGTACTATATTAAATCATCTTCAATGTGCAGGCAGGTTTTATCCGCAAATTTAGAAGGTTTATATTATGAAGCAAACTATTTAGATAAAAATAAAAAAGAAGCCGAATTAATTATGAAACATGGTAGCAGCAATGGAGATGCAGCTGATATTTTTAGATTCGCTAAAGATGAGTTTGCGAATATTATGTTTCATAATTTCAGTCTGGATTTGGCGGCGAATAAAAGTAAATATGCTGAAAATAAAAAATATCAGACCACAAAAATAAGGGCAAATTTTCCTGTATATGGGGATTTGAATTTAAAAATAAAAGGTTTTAATGTAAATAAAGATTCTATTTTTGTATATCAATTTACTGAAGAAGATTCAAGATATCCATTTGATGAATTAAATGTTTACAGATATGGACCCAATGAGAAAAAAGAGAAAAAAGCCATAATTAATAAAAAATCTCCGAATAAAAGTGAAATGGTAAATAAGATAGATGTTGGAACGCCAAGCTCTGAGTATCATAATCAGACAACGACAAACAATGTAGTTTCTGATGAATTAAGAAATGGTCTTAAAGATAAAAAAATAAACTTTAAACCTATGCTAATACCAAGTGAAGAAAATGAATCTGTAGGCGAGCATACAATACAAGTCAGCGGTTTGGATTTAGAACTAAGCTTACATGACGCTTCAAAAAGCGGTGATGAAAATATTGTACATACGAGTTTAGTAAGTAAGATTATTGATGAAGACGATAAGTTCAAAGAGCGTGAAAATAATCTTGTTTTATTTAATAAAATGATTTTTATACTAAAAGATTTAGATAACAAAGAGGGAGAAGGCGGCATAGGAATAGGCGTCAGTATTCTACAACATGCGAATCTTCCTCGAAAGCCAAAAAATGATGAAAGTAGAAGTACTTGGAAAAAAGCATTTTTGGCAGATGAAACAACACCGAGACAATATATGATTGCACATATTGCTGTAAAGAACAAAAATTTTTATGCTATTGAAATTGAGAAAAGCAATGAAGATGAAAAAATTGCTGTATGGATTGTGCATAAACAAGGTGAAGTTATTCATAGCTCGATATTGCATAAAATAATTAGGCATTATACGAAATCAAATGGAAAATGGGAATTTGAGAAACTAGACTCTAGTTTGGATAGTTTTCATATCAATCATGTCGGTACCGAAGCAGATATGGCAGAGAGACTATATAAAAAATTAAAAGAAATGAACTGAAATGGGGATAAAAAAACGCTACATCGTTAACATTGAGATTGAAGAAGTTAAATCAGACTCTGAAGATAATAGTTCTTTGAAAACTAATAGTAAAACCAAGCATGATAAATCAGATTGGTTAGATCCTAAAAAACTAGAAGAAGAGTTTGGAATTAGTGAAAATACCCAATCAAGATACCGTAGCGACAAGAAAATACCTTATTCTAAGATAGGCGGATTTATTTTTTATAACAGAGCTAAAATTAATGAATGGATAGAAGCTCACGAGGTAGTTTGTTGATGGGTGTTTAAAAATGCAAAATAAAATAGGGGAGGGGGGAATTATGATGTTCTAATACAGAAAATGGTACAATTCGAGCGATGCTTTATCTTTGTGTGAGAGCTAATATAAAGCAGAGTATTTTAGAGTACTAGGTATAGTTTTGTTTTTCGTGCTGTGGAATTATAGTAGGATATTGTAAATATATCCTTAAAATATCCTTTCAATTTTCTTAAAGTGAATGCGGGTATTGATGCATTTTGACAGCAAAACTGCAAGACTAAAATTTAAACCTAGTGCAACAAAGGTTTAATATGAGCAGAGTTTCTGTTTCTAAACATCCAGATGGATGGCAAGCAAAAGTTGCTGGCAATGAGCGAGCGAGTAAGGTATGTACTACACAAGCTGAGTGTAGAGAGTTTGGTATAGGTTTAGCAAAAAAATTAGGTGCTGAATTTACACTTCATGGTGAAAATGGTCGTATTCGTGAGAAGAATTCTTATGGTAATGATCCTAAGAGTATAAAGGGATAACGATGTATAGATTTGTAATGAATAAAAATGCCCAAACAGGCACAAGGGATCATGAGGTTCATAATAAAACGACGGGTTGCCCAAACAGGATGCCTAATAATGAGAATCAAGTTGATTTAGGATTGCATGCATCATGTCATGAAGCAATAGCATATGCTAAAAGACAATATCCAAATCTAAAAATTGACGGTTGCTATCATTGCTGCAATGCTTGCCATACAAGCTAATAGCAATATTTTTTAGTTGACAGGGCCAGATGCTCCTTTATTATAAATAGCTCTAGTTGGCATATAGCCAACTAGAGCTATTAAATGTGTTTTTAGGTCTGCAATAGCAGGGGTTCAACTTATATACCTACTGGTGGTGGTATCTTTATTCTTCACAATGGTATTTTTGAAAAAATTAATGATCGAGTACGGCTCAACTTTAAATGAAGCAAAAAGAACACAAAGGATTGATATGGAAAATAACATCACTAAGACGGATACTTTACTAATCGCATTTACAGACTCGCTTTGGAATGTAGGTACTAGCATCGTGGGTAATGTATTGTTGACCTAAGAATATATAAAATTTTTAGCATAAAAAAGGAAAAATTATCTAGTGTCTTTAATACCATTTGCTTATTCAAAAGCCTTAAAAAGGCTAGTAGATGTTGCAGAAGTGCCAAGAGGTCTGGCTTGTTGTTGCATATGTCCTTCATGTGGCATGAGATTGCAAGCACGCCAAGGCGAAGTAAATGAGCACCATTTTAGTCATTATGATAAAGCACAGAGCAAATGTGAGTATTCCTATTGGGTGTCTATAAGAGATATGGCAAAACAGATCCTAAAAGAAGTAAAATACATTAAAATCAGACAATATGATAGTGCCAATCTACAATTTATTCCATATAAACTAAGGCTCATCGTTGATTAAAATCTTTCATACGAGTAAGAATAATAATTTTGATCTTGTTGTACACACTTCTATTGGGGGAGCTTAATCTATCTTTATTAACACCGGAAATAAATCGATTAAACCAAGAGTGAAAGAGGAGCTTCGAGGAGTAATCACAAGGACCTACTTATACTTCAATAGACAGTACGGGATGAAGATATCCGAACAAGAGATGCAGAAGTATCAGGCGTGGGATAAAATGTATCCACCAGATGCTTGGGAAGCTGAGAGGAATAAAAGAATTTTTAAAGTACAGGGAAGCTTGAATGAGTTCATTAGGTAAGTATCAAAATATTAAGGAGTTGTCATGAATAAACTAAAAGTTGATCTAAAAAACTGTTACGGTATTCAAAGTTTAGAATGTGAATTTGACTTTGCTGCATCTAAAAGCAAAGCCTATGCTATTTATGCACCTAATGGTTTAATGAAAACTTCATTCTCAAAAACTTTTGAAAATCTTGCCAAAGGTCAAAATCCTAGAGAAGAACGCTACAATCGCCCATCAACTTGTACTATAGAAGCCGACGGTGTTGCTGTTGCGAAAGAAACCATATATGTTCTTAAGTCAGAAATCGATATCGGTTCTGACAGTCCTGCCATTACAGACATACTTGTTGACCCCATAAACAAAAGCCGATACGATGAACTTCTGGTCGATATTGACAAACAAAAAAACAAACTTACCGGCTCTCTTCAAAAGTCATCAAAAGTAAAAAAAACAGAAGTTGAAAAGACTATTCTTGCAGATTGGGATGAATTAGATTTTCCTACTTGTATTAGCAAAATCCAAGCAATAGCAATCGATGATGATTTGAATCCTTACGACTATGCCACTATTTTTGATCCAAAAGCTATTGAAGTTTTAAAAAGCCAAGAGTTTATATCTAAAGCAAAAGAATTCACTGATAAATATGAGGAACTTTTTAATCAAGCAGGATCAATCTACCAAAAAGGTGTATTTAACCCAACCAAGGCGGAAGCTTCATTTGCTACATTGGACAAACAAGGCTTTTTTGCTGGTGGTCACCGAGTCCACTTTCGAGGTGAGTCAGATTCCATTGATAAATTAGCACTCGATGAAAAACTTCAAATAATTCATGCTGACATCGATGGCAACGAAGAATTAAAGAAAATACGAGCAAGTCTTGCAAAAAATGCTCAAACACAAGCGTTGATTGATTTGATAGAAAGTCTTTCAGCGACCCAAGTTGAATTTCTTCTTGAGAATCTTAAGCCAGAAAAACAAGCTCAATTTCGCAAAAATCTTTGGACATATTACATTCAAAACAACGTGGATGCAAAAGCTTATATAGAAATATACACTGAGAGCAAAGCCGAACTAGAGACCATAGAAGCCGCTGCTGCGCAAGCTGTTCCTAGATGGACCAAAGCTGTTGAACTTTTTAATGATCGTTTTGTTGATATGCCATTTACGCTTTCTGTAGCTAATCAAACACAAGCAGCTCTTGGAAAAGAAAACGCCAAGCTCAAGTTTACTTTCAAAGATGGTACAGATACCATAGAATGGTCGCGGTCTGAAATTAAAACATTAAGCCAAGGCGAAAAAAGAGCTCTATACCTTTTGAACTTTATTTTTGATGTAGAGTCCAGAAAGCTAATAAATCAAAAAATACTGTTTGTTATTGATGATGTTGCTGATTCTTTTGACTACAAAAATAAGCATGCAATAGTCCAGTATTTGGAAGACCTAACAAAAACAGATAGTTTCTACCAAATTATCTTAACCCATAATTTCGACTTCTTTAGGACTTTAGCCAACAACTTCGTTCATCGTGACAGATGCCTAATGTCTAACAGGAGCAACTCCACTATTACACTAAGCAAAGCAGAAGGAATTCAAAATTATTTCATAGGAAAATGGAAAAATAATATTATCGGCAATGATTTCATTCTTTGTGCTACGATCCCATTTACTAGGAATTTGATTGAATATACCAAAGGTGATAGCGATTCAGATTATCTGAAGCTCACTAGTTTGCTACATTGGAAAAATGATACAGATCAAATTACAGTTGGAAATTATTTTGATATTTACAATCGACTTTTTGGCACAAGACACAACACCACCAATACTCAACCAGTAAAAAATTTACTATTTACAAAAGCTTCTGAAATTTGTGCAAGTGCAACACATGACGGCTTAAATCTTGAAGATAAAGTTCTTCTGTCAATGGCAATACGCATGCAAGCAGAAATATTTTTAATCAATGAACTTCGTTTACTCAAGAGCGACCCAAACTATTGGTGTCAATCAATGAACCAATTTGGTAGCCTTATTAAAGAGTATTCATCTTTAGCACCACTATCACCTTCTACACGCACATTGGGGAAAATTAGTATTACAGTTAGTTCAAACATTCATCTAAACTCGTTTATGTATGAACCTATCCTTGACCTGACAATTGAACATCTTATCGACTTGTATAATGAAGTTCGTGGTCTATCTACAGGCACTATTAGTGCCAGCACAAATGCATAGCAAATCAAAGCAGATAAATAAAACACAATTTTCCTCAGAAAAACAATTCATTTAATAGAAATTTTTATTCCTGAACAATATATGAAAGAAAAAAATGACAAAGTGCAATATTTTTTAAATTTTTGTCATTTTTTATATAAAATATTATAATCTATTAGTATTATAATACTAATAGATTATTTTTTTATCATAATAAAAATGACTATAATATTTATTTAAAGTACTAAAATAATAGTTTTAAGTATTAAAATATATAAAATTATTATTTTTATGGTATAATAAGTATAGTTTATTTACAGGTGGAATAAGTGGATTTGCCAGAATTATTTATATCGATTCAAAATAATATCGCTACAAAAGAAAGAAGGAAAAATATTCCTTCTAAAGAAATGGCAAATAGACTTAATTGTTCAAAAAGTACATATGATAAGTATTTAACTGGGAAATTAACACCAAAAGCTGTAGAGAACATAATGTGCTTATTGTCTATGCTGAAAGAAGAGGATCTTTTAAGAATAGTTGTGCAATGGAGAAAAGATACTGAATGTGACAAAAGAATTGCCAATGAAAAGGGTAAAAAATGAGTAAAATACCTAACATTAAAAAAGATGAGCATAAAATAGGTGATTTTTATTGGGCGTATGCTGACATATTAAGAGGTATTGGTGTAAACGAAACTGTTTATGATCAGCGTATTCTCGCTTTTATGGCGCTAAAACTACTTGTTGATAACCATAAACTTCAATTCAATTTTGACTGGAGAAATAACTTTGGTCTTCCTGCTAAGCAATATAAAAAATATGAAGCTGAAAACACTATCAAAACATTTTTAAACATTATTGCTGACATTGAAAATCTTGGACAAAACTTACTGTATTTTTTTCAACCAAGTCATATGACGCCTGCCCAAGATTCTTTATCTGATTCCATTAATGACAACTGTTTAAAATATTTGAATCATAAAAAAACATTTATATTATCTGAATATATAGAAGAACTTGAAGAACCACACTATTTGGAAATGGTATTAGATATCTATGTAAGTAAAGCCCATTTTGTTGATTATCCATCTGAAAAATACAAAGATTTGTATGAAGTAACAATTGCAAGAATGAAAAAATTATCAGGCACTTTAACAGGGCAACACTTTACACAAAAAGCTATTATACACTTAGCTTGCGCATCTGCCCTTGACGCGATGAAAAAAAATAAAAAAATTGCTGTTTATGATCCAACCTCTGGTATTGGTTCAATGATCATTGAAGCAGCTATTTATTTTGATACCAAATTAAATAGAACTTCTACGGGCAAAAGAAAAAAAATAACAAAAGAAATTGAAGTTTATGGACAAGAATATAATGGACAAAGTTGGATATTATCAAAGATTTTTTTGGAAATCACTTCGCTTGATGGTAAAACACAGGGAATCAAAAATCAAATAGCTTATGGGAATACATTAACTAATCCTGCTTTTGCTCAAGGTATCAATGGTGAAGAATCTTTCGATTTCATAATTGCAAATCCTCCATTTGGTGTTGATTGGAAACATGATTATCAAAGCGTTCTTCACGATATGGAAAGCAAAAATAGTAATTTTGAAGTTGTATACGACGAAAAAAATCAAATAGTTTTACCTAAAAAATCTGATGGACAGTTTTTATTCATGTTACATATCATCAATCTAATGCTCCAAGAAAAAAAGAATCGTAATAAAAATGCAAAAGCTTGCATTATCAGTTCAAACACTTTAATATCAAATGGAGTAGATTCTTCTGGTGATTCTAAAATTAGATCTCATATTTTTAAAATGGGGATTGTAGAAGCTGTTATTGAACAGCCAAATGCAATGTTTACAAATACTGATGTAGTGACTCATCTTTGGTTTTTAAATACTGATTTTACTAGTAAAATCAAAATTATAAAAGTAGATACAAAAGAGGATGTATTATTTTCACCACATCCAGAAGCTAAAGACAGAATGAAAAATTCATATTCTAAAGAAAATATAGAAAAAATTCTTAATTATATTAATTTATCACAAGACTATGAGTACATTAGTAAAACGCTTGATAATAATTGTCATAAAATTGATATAACCAATGAAATTGGTGTTAAAAATGAAGATGAAAATGTGAACATAGCTAAACTGGAGTCTGAAATACAGGGGCTTGTTGAAGATTTGTATATCCATGTGAAGGAAATGTTTTATGCTTGAGACTGATGCAATTGTAAAGCAGTTTAATGAATTTAAAGAAAAGAATGGAAATTACAAAGATTTATTTTTGGAAAAAATTAAATTTGATAAAGTAGCATTAAGTTCTCTTGTTGATTTTAAAACTGGCTATGGAGAATACACAAAAAAATATTGCGCAATGAACCCAGGGAAGTTTCCACTAATGACTGGCTCACTAGAAGTTAAAAACTATATTGAAGCTATTGATGATAGCCACATCATTTATAATGAAAGTATTTCATATAATAAAGATAATGACGCAGGTTCAAAAGCTTTTTATCACAATGAACCATATATAGTTGGTGCGCATCATTATGCAATATCCATAAAAAAAGATGAGGATGAAAATGAAAAATTAACAGTTAAATATCTTTATTATATTATGAAAAATATATTTGATAAAAACAAATTTTATCAATCCAAAAATGTTGCAAATAGTTCATTGATTGGGGCATTTGAAGCGTATGTTCCTCAAGCTACTAATGAGTATTCATCTATACAGATTCAAAATATAATTGTTGAATTTTTAGAGAGGACAGGTCATCTTAGAGAAAAAATGTATTCTTTGAAACAGAAAACACAAAAAGTATATGAGGCTGCAATATCGAAAGTTTTTTTAAAAGATGACCCATTTATTATGGATAAGTTCAATAAATGGGCTGTTGCGAATTCATTTAACATAAAAATAGATGATATTAATTTTGAGCCAAAAGCTTTAAGTAAAATAGCTGACTTTCCAAGAATGCCAATGGCTTTAGGTACTCCAGATCTTACAATTCAAGAATATAAATCACTTGATGAAAATGAACAGAAAAACTACATACCTTTAATTGGTGGTACATTAGAAAACAACCAAGTATCAGGCTACTTTCATAAAGATAATATTAGAAAAGAATCTATATCAGAACCTAATGTTCTCAGTTGGACTCGTATCAATGGAAAGTATTTTTTTATTCAAAAAGAGCCTGTTTGTACAAATGATGATTCCTTTTTTATGAAAGTACATAATGATCATTTAACTGAATTTATCCAAGCTGCGTTAATGGTTTTTATGCGAAACAACAATGCCGATTGGGGCAATAAAATAGGTAAAAGAAAAATGATGGAAATTGAAATAATGGTTCCAGAAGCATCAGGTTCTTATTCTTCTCTTGAAATACAAAAGATATTTTTAGAGTTTCTTCAAACTTTTTCTGAATTAAAAACCAAAACACTCACATATACTAGTTCTATTGTTGAGAAATGCAATATATTGGATAAAATATTTTTACAACAGTTGTTTAAGGATTAGGACAATGATTGATAGTGATAAAAAAAGAGTCGTTTTAAAGCAAGTTGATGAATTTTATAAAAAAACTCTCAAAGAAATTAACAAAGCAAGATATTATGTTGATACCGTAACAGCCACAGAAATTGCTTCTTTTTTTGGTAAACTATATCAAGACTATGATTTAACTTTTAATAGAGTTATTGATTTAACTTTTGGTAGTGCGAATTTAACATCTCATATTTTATTAGATAATGATATTGATTTTCAGACACTTGTGCTCAATGATAAAAATATAGATGACGCAAATAAAAATGTAGAACTTGGCGAAAAATTTAATTTAGATATATTGGATTATGATTTATTTGATCAATTTGACCCTTTTGATTTAATTATATTTAATCCTCAAATTAATGGAACTGCTTATTCAAAAGGTAAATTACAAACAGACAGTGGTTTAAATAAAGATTCTTTTTGTATTCATGAGCTCCAATTAGATATAGAAGTAGCATTAAGACAAAAATTTGATTTATCAGACTGTGAAGTTGTTATTAATCCAGATGACAACAATGAACACAAAATATTTATATATTCAGACAAACTTACTCAACCACAAATGAATAATAGATTTTCAAAGCTTCAAATATTTAATTATTATGATGTCTATTATCAAGCAGAAGGCAATGATATTATTGGACAAAATTCTAAAACTGTACAGTTTAGAAGAACATTAGAAAAAATAATGCACGACAACACAATTGTTATATTTTTAGGTGATGACAAATATTACGATATCTTTTTTGCAGACTTTAATAATTATTCTAAATATAATTTTAGTTTCGACAAAAGTATCTATATTGGCAAGAAAGACACTATATCAAAAAAAGAATGTTATGAAAAGAATGAAGAAGATTTTGTTCTTATTGATTGTGATCAACAACCTATCAACGAGATAATTGTGGATGATATTGATGTTTTCAAGTTACTTGATGAAATTTCTAATGATTTGATCAACTTAAAGAATCTCAATGGTTCTGAAATCGGTATAGAAGCATCTACTTCATCTATTATCAAGACAAGCACTAAAAGCCATAATCAACCTCAATTTAAAAACTTTTTATTGGGATTTATCAACAAGGAAACTAAATGAATAACATATATTTTAAAATTGGTCAGCCAAATACTGGCAAAAGTCATGGTTTTAAAAAAGAAGAGTTATTAAAAGATGAATCATTTTTAGGAAAAGACATCGAATATAAAGTTATTCCTGTTTCTGGTGGTGTCGGCAATGAGTATAAAGGGCTACAAAATACAGATTTGGCTCTTTCATATGACGCTATAAATAAGACCATTCGCTTTGGAGAGTTTTTACAATTGCTCATGTCTGCAATTGTTCAGCCTGAGAAAGTTCATGTTGTCTTTTTAGATGATTTTCATAATCAAGATATATCTAGCCTTTTATCTGAATATACTCCATTATTCAAAGGGCAACAAAAAATAAATCTAACACCATATACAGAGCTAATTGCAAAAGAAGGTATAGACTTAGAGTTATTAAAAACAGAAGAGTTTGAAACTACTGAACACTTTATTTTCAAATGGAACCAGTTAGTTGAGAAGATAAAAAATCAAGTAAAAAGCGAAGATAAAGAGATAACTTCTATACCAATTACAAATCGTATTTCAGGCTCATCGTTAGAGCTTCTTTTCCCTAGTAATTTTTACTTGCTTGGTGCTGCTAACTTTAATGAAAAAACATTAAACATCTTTGCTGACTGGAATGATCGTGCTGAAATTGACATTATTGACCCTATAGATGCACAAGATGCTTTTAAAGAAGATAACGGTCAAATCTTCAAGATAGGCAATAAAACAGCACTGGAAGATGAGGAAGCTAAATTTATCAAATGTTGTAAATATATGAATAGTTCGTTAAAAGAAATCCTTCATAATGGAAATATTTTCGATTATGAAAAATATTGTTTTGGTATCTGGAAAGTTGTCAATGAAAATGGTGATATTGTCTCTAAAGATAATCGAGTAAAAACAATTAAATTCTTTTTTTCAATGATTAAAAACTCTTTGATCTACAATAATAAAAATAGTGAAATCAACAAGATAGGCTGGAAGCTTATTGTAGCGATGAAAGATAAATCTTGGTTTATTGAAAATATGGGTATTTCAAAGGAAAAAATTGAAGAACTGAATAAATTGTATCTGGATAATGATGAAGAAAACAATGATATATTAAAAATATTACATTCTTTCAATATTTATGACAACTAAAAGGTCTTTACTATATGTTTTTAGTTCATTTTGAAGTCAATACAGTATATGCCGTTTTTCAGGATTTAAGCGTAGAAAGTAAAGATCTTAGTAAGCATATATTGGAAAAGCTCCGATCTGAAAATGTCCCTTTGTCATTGCACAAAAGGATTAAAAACTTTTTTAATGATAATAAAGCGTTGGATAGTAATTTTGAACGACAAAAAAACTATATAAGCACACTTCGAACTTATATAGATGTTGTCAGCACAACTAAACGCAAGAATGTATATTATTTAAATTTATATGTTTTACCAAAAGATATAAACTTGAAATACAATGAAGGAGAAGAGCCTAAGTCTATCATTAAGAAGATCGATAAACTCTCTCTCAATATTTATAAACTTTACGATTCGTTAGTAGGCAACAAAGATATTAGATTGAAATCTTTACAAATTGCAAATGGAAGTACCTTCTTAGACTTGGAATTATCTTTTTATTTAGAAGAGCTTAACAAACTTCATGATCATCTTCTAAATTATAAAAGAACTTTGAAGGACAAAATCATTTGTTCAGATAAAGATGTAGGGATTATGGTAGATTCATTAAATGAATTAGAAGATGACCCGTTGAAACGATATCAGTTTGTTAAAGTAGCACACCAGCAGGACTTAATCGTCTTTGTATATTCATTACTCAATTTTCTAGAAGAAGAGAGAATAAACTACTTTAAAAGGCATTTTTTATATAGTAAACTAAAAAATGTGCTCTCAAAAGTCAATAATTATCTTTTAAAAATTTCCACTTCAACACACATTAAAAAAGAAGTCATTACTTTTAAATCATTGCAAAAGTTTTTCAATCGCTATAAAAATTCCAAAGAAGTTCAAAAGAATCAACGCATTTACAATATTCTTGAACTTATCTTTTCCAATCAATTAAAAGAAGGCGCTTTCATATCTAAATCTATTGATATGACAAAGATGTTTGAAAAGGTTGTAGAAAATACACTGCAAAGTATATATAAAGATAACCTATTTATAGGTAATGAAACATCTAGTATTGATGGTGTGGAACCACATAAATCAGATCTAAATAAAATTAACCATTTGCTAGAAACTCAAGATACCAATAAACCGCTTGTCGAACAATTCCCAGATTTTATTATAAAAGACGATTCAAATATTTACCATATAGTTGATGCAAAATACAAACTAAAGGAATATTTATTAAAAGACAGAACTATGTTTTGGCAAGTTTTGGTATATTCTAAACTCTTCAATCAGCACATAGAAGATCATAATTTAATTAAAAAAATTATCATTTTTGCAGAACATAGTGAAGTTGATCTTGACCATGCTAATACAATAGCTATAAACAACGCAGAGACTATCCAAATTGAAAAATGTGACTGGTACTATAATGAAATGGTTTTTGACTCCAAGATAGGTTTTATTGGCATGAAAACACTATCTCAATTATCATAGTTTTAGTATAACTACTCTTTTTGCGCAAATATTGTATTTGATGTATAATAATAACTACTGTAAACAAAGAGAAACAGCTCATAGTTATTGCCTAGAATTTAAACTTTATTTTAACAATTTATCCAAAGCTTTTTTATAAAACAGCGGAATATAAGACATATCTTTTGTCAAAACACTTTTTCTAGTAGTAGCAAAAATATTTTTACCATTCAGCAAATTGCTAAACTCTTCCCAAAATCGAACAGATAGATCTAGCGAATCATAAGGATTAAATCTATTGCTTGGAGAAGGATGAGGATTGAGTATTTTTGCTATCTGATGATAAACAGTAAAAAAATCTAACGCACTAATCTCTTGATTGGCATAGTTGCATTTTTTCTTCAATACGATATCGTACAACCTTTGGATCGCCAAATATTCATGATCGGCTATGGGGGTGCCTGTGCATTGAGATAATTCTTGTCCGCAAGACCAGCATTTTGTAAAACCCGTCTCACGTTTGAATTTATAAAATGAAATAGGCTTCTTGCATTTGCAGCATTTGTCTAATAAAAGTATCTTATGCGTCAAGCAAACACTATAAAAAGAAACTCGCCAAGCCTTACGAAAATATGGATGCGCATCTTCTTTTAGACATTGGGGACAAAATTTTAGCCCATGTTTTTGATTTTTTCTGGCGCGCGGTACAATGGGAGAGAGCATATTATTCCCGGTATTTGTAAGTATCTTTTTCTGCAAAATACACGCGTAGCTTTGAAGCGTCATAGCAAAGGGTAACTCCACGGGCAAGCCACTTTTTTTAGATAGCCTTACCAGCAAATCTTCGCTAGCCCAAATATCCAGATCTCTTGAAAAAATGATATTGTGCAGATGCGGAAAATGCAAATTATAAAAGCTCCATGGGCGAGTATTATGAGCTAAGGCTACACGCACTAGCCATGAGCTTAGCAATTCATCTTCTTGCGGTTTTGGAACAGTAAAAAAATTCTTATCACTCAAATCAATAAAGCGTGTAATATGAGATATCAAAGACTTACCATGTCTTCAAAGCTTTTTCTAAGAGAGGGTTTTATATATCCTGATTTCTTGATGGAATCAATCGTTATCTTTTCTATGCCATTTTTAATAGCATATTCGGTTGAGAGCGCAAGCAAGTCTATCATCTCTCCAATATAGCCTTCACTTAAATCGAGGATTTTTTGTGCCATCTCTTTGCTAGATGCAAGACTGCTTTGCTGTTTAAGAGGCAGAGTCATTTCTATACTTGCAAGCAATGAAAGGTACTCTCTGTTAAGTTGCCATTTTGTGAGAAAAACGGGTTTAAAGCGATTGCTTATTTGTGAATTCGTATTTGTAGCATGCAGAGCATCTTTGATACCTGCCAATATGATGGAAATTTGTAAATTATTACTGATGGTTTTAAGTGTGTTCATAAAAATAGTCTGTTTTGCAACCGGTCCGCTAAGAATATTATGTATCTCATCAATAATAAGTATTTTTAGTCCGCATAACCCGAAATAATATTCGACTTGCTGCTGCTTTTTAGCTATCTTATCCGTATTTCTAAATGGAACAGCAAATTGATTGAGGATGTTGGTGTAGAGCTCGTTTAAATTTCCGCCCGGGGGAGCTTGAATAGCAATAACCGGTATTTTTGTAGTTTCAACAGTTTCGCTATTTCTTATCGGCGGATTTTTTTGCATAAATCGATTTAAAAGAGAAGTTTTGCCATTGTTGGTCTCTCCCACAAGCAGCATGCTTGGCATTCTGCTTTTGCGTGGATATTGCATCAAAGTATCCATCTTGTCTAATATCTCTTTTGCGAGAGGGTAGGTAATCCATTTTTCTTCCCGTAAAAAATAGATTTTCTCTTCTGTCGAACATCCTATTATCTTTTCAACATCTTCTAAAACATGATTATATTTTCTGTTCATACTAAACCTCTATTTCATCAAATGGTTTAATGTCGCTAAAGAGATCATCCATTGATGATTTAAGAGCTTCAGACTCTTTTTTGTTTTGTTTAGGAGTTGATGAAGCCTCAATTTTTCGTTTGTGGGCTTTCTTTGTCTCCTTTTGCTTCCTTGCTGTTTTTGTAGTTGCCTTTTCTTGAATTCTTCTCATATTATCATATGCTTTAAATAATACACTCTCATCAGGGTTGTCAATATTTCTACTGGCTAAATACTGTTTAATTGCTCTTAGTTCCCATCTGGATATCGGAGGGTATGAGATATTTCTATAAGGTATGGGAAAATAATCCTTGATGTCAGGATCATAAAACCATATTGTGCTAATATCTCTGGGGTCTATTTTAAAAATAAATTTTCGCATTTTTCTGTCTTTGTCTTTAGCTTTAATCCACTTGCGTAATACATCGTGGTAATAATGAATTTTTTCGACAGTGACTCCGAATTGCTGTATGCTTCTTTCAACCGAGGGCAGTAGAGACAGTCTAAAATAGTATTCATCCTCAATTCTTTCAGGCAATCCTTTTCCCATTTCATATTCATCGCCAAAAATACCAAGTTCAAACTTTTTTTCAGGACTCATGCCGATTGAAGAGTGGATAGCCTTGTGATATGAATTAACAACATATTCACAAAACCACTGCTCTAGTTCATGCAGGGTCATAACAGCTTCTTTTTCAGACTTGTATTCGCCGCGCTGCTTGATATTTGAGAAGGTAGTGCCGGGTAATGTATGAACAGAACGCATAGCAGTTCCTATAAGACGTTCAATGTGCCCGCCGAATTGAGGTCTGGCTACAGGTCTCCATTCAATTGATATATTGTACTGTTCACATGAGCGTTGAAGCTCTATGCTTCTAAAATCTTGACCATTATCTAAGTGTAATGCTCTTGGTAATCCCCATACGTTCCATTCGCCATCAATATTATAATCACGCAGAGCTTTTTCTTTGGGCAAGATTGCTTGAGTCAAACATTGGGAAACGGAAAAATAGCTTGGTTCTTCCAATGATATGTAAAATCCGACAATCATTCGACTATAAACATCAATTGCAAGTGTTAAGAATGGTCGAGGCAGAGGTTGTCTATACTGTTCGTCAACAACAATAATATCCATAGGTGTATGATCAATTTGAACAATATCTAAAGGATATTTGCCCGCGGGAAACATGCCATCTGTATTACGATAAAGCCGTTCCCCGTTTCGTCTGCTTTCACGTAATTTATAAGTACGTTTTTCTGACAACTGTTTGATCCGATTGCGTACGGTATTCTCATGAGGTATATCAACTTTAGCATTATTGCAACGCCTTTTAATCTCAAAACATACCTGCTTCGGAGTAAGCTTTTGCTTGTGCAAATAGAGTTCTTCTATCACTTTATTCATAATCAGTTCAGATTCTTCATGGATGCGTGTCTTTCCTTTTCCTCCGCGGTTAGAGTATCTTGGAATGAGAACACTTAAAAGTTCGCTTTCTTCATAAGACTTGAGCCATCTAAAAATTGTTGATGGATGAATATTGTTTGCTTCGGCAACTTTCATAGTCTCTTCTGTGGTCCTATTTTTATGCAATAGAGGGGAGATAATATTTAAGCGTTTTTTTGCGCAATCCCATTGTTCTTCTGTGAATTCAATGAGATGTTCTGCCGAAGCTTCTTCCTCATCTGCCGTACTTGAAATTTTCTCTATAGGAATAATTTCCGTGCTTTTATCAGCATGCTGGACCATGATTGTTTTAAAATCAATGTACTTTTTAATCGTAGCTTCATTATTTTGATAAAAAACCTTAGAGCCAATAGATAGATTTGTTTTACTCATGGGAAACCTTCAACAGAGTGTTTGGTGTTATTTTTTCATACAGATTTATTGATAAATAGCCTATTAAAACAAGATACCAGATATAAGGAATGATTTCAGCTTGCTCATACTTATTATGAGAGTAGTTATCCAAAAACTCTTGATAAATAATCTCTTTATATTTTTTGAGTTTCTGCTTTAGCATATTGATTTTAGCTTGATTTCTTATCACTGCATAGTTATAAATGAACTTAATGTTATGAAGGTATGTTGCATCAACATCCATTTCTGTGAATAGTTTAAACTCCATATCGTTATCAGATAAGTAGTTTTCAATTTGTTCAAATTTTGATTCTAAAAATACTTTTTTTTCCTTGATCTCATCGCTAAATTTAACTTCATAAATACAAGGCAGTCTATCATTATTGTATAGAACAAGACAATCTGGAGTATATTTTAGTTGCTTATTGTAATGCTGATATGATATCTGCAATGGCTGCTCTTCGTATGAAGAGACAGTTTTGTCAAACTCTAGGGTCAAAAAGAAATCTCGTTCCAGTAAAGACTCATAAAATACATTTCGACTATTTTTTAAACTTGCGAATGTTCCAGTAACAGATCTATAGTTCTTTGGTATTTTTCTTACCGGCATATTTGCTCTTTATATATATTTTCTTCGGTGCATTTCTTCATAAAGTTCGTCCCATTCATGGGCTTCAAAAATAACATCATACCACCCATGTCGTATCATTTTGCAAAGCAGCTTATTAGCTCCATTTGTCTTAAAAGGAAGCCCAAATAATTCTAAAAGCTCTTTGTAAGCGGCAACACCACTTTCTCTTGATAAATCAAAAGTCCAGATGCGAGCCATGACATGCAGCTCTTTTGGCACTTCAAGAGGTGGAGGCGGCAATTTTTGTCCTGACAATCTCTCAAAGCCTGTAACCATGTGCTCCTCTGTAATTCTTTTTCGTAATACTATTTTTACACCTTTTTGCATCTGATGCTCCTTAAATTTAGTTGCACTAACTCTTGTAATTTGTAATTTACTCGCAATATATGTTGTATTGTTCGCAAGTTATATTGTGTAAAACTGCGAAATACATTGATTTTTAATGCTTTGATTCGCATTAACTTTTGTAAATGACAAAAACCTATTCGCAATAACTTTTGTAATTAACAACCTATTCGCATTATCTTTTGTTGTATTCGCAATAACTTTTGTAAAATATCTGTTATTTTGGTTCATTTTGTCCCTTTTATTCGCATTATCTTTTGTAAATGACAGAGGCTCTATCCAAGCAAAAATCGGTGAAGTTGCTCTTGCGCACAACGGTATACTTTTTTTTGACGAGTTGCCACACTTTTCAAAACAAGTACTTGAAGCACTCAGAGAG
>Ga0265295_1004571_pt1 | contig 18501 bp, 17 predicted proteins | sample Munlansysbiofilm_FD_192503 | JGI IMG/M metagenome (GOLD analysis project Ga0265295, IMG submission 192503) | Leachate microbial communities from a municipal landfill in Southern Ontario, Canada - Methane capture system biofilm | ecosystem: Engineered > Solid waste > Landfill > Unclassified ...
AACTACTTGAGCTGCCCCGTTTGGAAGTATGCGGTTTAATGTGTATACCTAAAGCCAGCGAAGATTTTACCCAGCAGCGCCAAGCTTTTGCCCAGTTGGCTGATTTACAAGCCCAGCTAATGCAAGCCTTACCCGAATTAAACTTAACCACCTTGTCTATGGGTATGAGTGGTGATTTAGAGGCGGCAATAGCAGAAGGTAGTACTCTCGTTAGAATTGGCACAGCAATTTTCGGTGCTCGTGAGCCTAAGGTTTAAGTGATAGGAAAATAAGATGAAGCAGTTAAACACTAAAGATCAACCCCGAGTCGCTTTTATAGGTGCGGGTAATATGGGTGGTGCCATTCTACGTGGCCTAATAAAACAAGGTTTTCCCGCAGCCTCTTTAATGGCTACGAGTCGAGATTTAGAAAGCTTAGAGTTGTTAGCAAAAGAAACCGGCATAACCATTACGACGGATAACCAACAAGCAGCCGCTTGGGCAGATATGCTGGTTTTAGGTGTTAAGCCTCAAGTGATGCAGGAGGTGTGCTTGTCCTTGGTAGAGGTGGTGCAAGAAAAAAAGCCTCTAATCTTAAGCATAGCTGCGGGGTTAACAAGTGATCTTCTGCTTGGCTGGTTAGGTGGTAATCTGCCTCTAGTACGCTCTATGCCAAACACGCCTTCGCTTTTAGGTGCTGGGGTTGCAGGGCTTTATGCTACGGCTAGGGTGAATGAACAGCAGCGTGCTTGGGTTGAACAAATTACGCAAGCGGTTGGTCAAGCTTATTGGGTGGAAGAAGAACAGCAGCTAGATGCAGTTACAGCCATTTCTGGTTCAGGCCCTGCCTATTACTTTTTATTTACCGAGGCCTTGGCAGTGGCAGGAGAAAAATTAGGTTTGAGTTCTGAGCTGGCTTTAGAGTTAGCCAAGGCAACTGCGGCAGGGGCTGGTAAAATGCTGGTTGAATCAGAAGACTTGCCAGCTGAACTAAGGCGTAAGGTTACTTCACCCGGTGGAACAACAGAGCAGGCACTAAAAACATTTATTGAGCAGGGGTTGCCTAAGTTAGTAGAAAGCGCAGCACAGGCAGCAGCAAATCGAGCGGCAGAATTAGCAGAAGAACTAAAAGGCTGCTAGGTTCAGGGCGCATAACGTAGAATAGTAAAAGAAAACAATTATTGAGCTAAGTTAGCGGAGTATTAATATGGGAATGGGCGCAGGTTTGGCTTCTTTTGTTCAGCTGTTATTCAGCATGGCTACTTTTATAGTGGTGCTAAGGTTTTTACTGCATTTAAGTAAAGCAGATTATTTCAACCCTATTACTCAGGGCGTAGTAAAAGCAACGAATCCAGTTATTTTACCGCTTCAAGCAATAATTAAACCGCAAGGGCGATTAGATTTAGCCAGCCTACTTTTTGCCCTAGCAATAAAAGCCTTAGGTATAGCGCTAGCCCTTTATTTAACTGGTTTGTTAGCAGGAGCAGGCATTGGCAATATTCTTATTGGTAGTGTTGCTGGAGTAGTAAAAACCATTTTAGATTTGTACTTCTTTATGTTAATAATTTCTATTGTACTTAGCTGGGTTGCACCTCAGGCAAACCACCCAGGTGCAGTGTTGGTTTATCAATTAACCGAGCCAGTCATGGCGCCGGTTAGAAGAATTATTCCCAGCTTAGGTGGTTTAGATTTATCGCCAATCTTTGTGTTTTTAGGTATTAACCTACTTTCTAGCTTACTTGTTGGCACTCTAGCCCAGTTAGCTGGTCTGCCAGTAGCTAGATTTATTGGTTTTTAGGCTATGGCTAACAGTCACTTGCAACCTGCCGAGCAGCATCAGTTACAAGCTAGCTTAACTGTTAGCCAACTGAATGCACGTGCACGTCAGCTACTAGAGCGAAACCTAGCTCAGGTGTGGGTTGAAGGTGAGGTATCTAATTTCACTGCCTCCAGCGCAGGACATTGGTATTTTATTTTAAAAGATGAGCAGGCTCAGCTACCTTGTGTGATGTTTGCTGGGCGCAATGCTTTAACGCCTCGTCGCCCTAACAATGGCGACCGTTTATTATTAAAAGGTAGCCTTAGTCTTTATGAGGGGCGAGGTCAGTATCAGCTTTTGGCTGAAGCCCTACGCTTTAGTGGTGAAGGTGATTTACTTGCTCGTTTAGAGGCCTTAAAAAAGAAGCTGGCTGAAGAAGGCTTGTTTGCCCCTGAGCGTAAACGTGCTCTGCCTAAAATGCCTTTAACTCTGGGTGTTATTTCTTCTTTGCAAGGGGCTGCTTTACAAGATGTGTTGCAAGTATTACAGCGCCGCTGGCCTTTAGCGCGGGTGTTGGTTTATCCCGCTCAAGTGCAGGGTGTAGAAGCGCCAGCTAGCTTGCGTAGAGCGCTTGCTTTAGCTCAGTATCATGGTCAACCAGAAGTCATCCTCCTAACAAGGGGGGGTGGAAGTTTAGAAGACTTGCAGGCATTTAATGATGAAACGCTGGCGCGTATGGTGGCTGCTTCAGCTATGCCTGTTATTACAGGTGTTGGTCATGAGACCGATTTCACCCTAGTAGATTTTGTTGCTGACCAGCGTGCAGCTACTCCTTCTGTTGCAGCAGAAACAGCCAGTCCTGATGCGGCTAGTCTTTTACAGCAGCTTGAGCGTTTAAGGCAAAATTTAAACCTTGCTATGACAAGCTATTTACGTGGCCTACAACAGCGTTTAGATCATTTGTCGCTTAAAGCTGAAGCACCTTTGCGCCTAGGGCAGCAAAAACAACAAGCCTTACACTACCTAGCCAAGCGTTTGGCTAGCCAACACCCACAACAGCGTTTGCAACGTACACAAAACCAGCTACATCAGCTTACTAACCGCTTAGCGACAGCAACACCCGCTAAGCAAATAAAAGAGCAGCAACAGCGTTTAGTACAGCTAAGCAGACGTTTACAAACCGGCTTAAATAATCAGCAAGAAATAAGGCATTTAAAGCTAAGGCAAGCTGTTAGCCGCTTGCACAGTCTAAGCCCATTAAATACTTTAAATAGAGGTTATGCTTTAGCTCAAACACAGGCTAACCAGTTAATAAGAACAGCGAGTCAGGTAGCGGTGGGTGATCTTATTACCCTTAGGCTAGCGGAAGGGGCGCTAGAGTGTCGAGTGGAACAAACTCTGCCCAAAGCAGTAAGAATTTAAGGAGTGGTTATGCGTTTCGGTTGGTTAAGTCTCACTTTATGTTTATTGCTAGTTAGCTCCCTTGTTCAAGCAGCTACCTGGCCAAGAGAAGAGCGCGTGCCTGGCGGTATAGCGATTATTAAAATACCCCAGCAGAGTGAAGCACCACCTCAGGTATTTTTTAACAAGCAGCGTGTTTATACCGTTAAAAAAAATAACCAGTGGTACGCTTGGGTGGGTATCCCTTTAAATCAAAAAACTGGTAAGGCACAAGCTTATTGGCGTACGCGTGATGGTGATTTACCCCTGCCTTTTCAGGTAAAGCATAAAGATTACCCTGTTCAAGAACTCAAGGTAGCACCCAAGCATGTGAATTTGTCTTCAGAAGACTTAGCTAGGGTTAGAAAAGAAACGCCAGAGCTAAGGGGTGCAATGAATAACTTTCGACCCATAGTTTTGCCCTTGCCTAACTTGGTTCAACCCACAGAAGGTAGAAAATCTAGTTCGTTTGGGTTTCGTCGTGTATTTAATGGTGAATCAAGAAACCCGCACAGTGGTTTAGATATAGCCGCACCTCAAGGAACACCCATAAAAGCAGCCTTGCCAGGACGTATTACCGCAAAAAACAACTATTTCTTTAATGGCAATACTTTGGTTATAGATCACGGACAAGGATTAACTAGCTTATACTGCCACATGAGTCGTTTTGCTGACTTAAAAGTAGGAGATGAGGTAGAAGCAGGGCAGCTGATAGGTGAAGTAGGAACAACGGGTCGCTCAACTGGCCCCCACTTACATTGGACCATGAGCTTAAATAGTGCACGTGTTAACCCTTCCTTATTTTTAAAAGAAGCCAACAATTAAACTTTAGCTAGTTAGGTGGGCGGTATGTTAAGAAGGTTTACCCTACCATTAGTGCTACTTTTTCTTGCCTATGTGCTTTGGGTTGGCTCAGAGTTTATGGAGCTGGCGCTAGGTGTAGCCTTCTTTATTTTTGGTATGATCTGCTTAGAAGATGGCTTTAAAACCTTTGCAGGTGGTGCCCTAGAAACCCTTTTACAAAATTCAACTAACCGCCTTTGGAAAAGTCTTCTGCTAGGTTTTACCAGTACTACACTCATGCAATCTAGCACCCTTGTCTCCTTAATCACCATTTCCTTTGTTAGTTCAGAAATGATTGCCCTCGCTGGGGGTATAGGCATTATTTTAGGTGCCAATATAGGAACCAGTACGGGCGCTTGGTTGATTGCAGGCTTGGGTTTAAAAGTTGATATAGCTAGCTATGCCATGCCTATGTTGGTTTTTGGTGTGCTGTTATTAATGCAAAAAAGCAAAATTATTAAAGGGGTGGGCAACCTAGTTTTAGGTGTGGGTTTTTTGTTTTTTGGTATTCATTTTATGAAGGAAGGTTTTACAGCTTTTCAACTAGGTTTTGATCTTTCTACATATAGTATGACAGGTGTATATGGTGTTTTGCTTTTTACCTTAATAGGTACGCTAATTACTTTTGTAATGCAATCTAGCCATGCCACCTTATTAATTGTTATTGCTGCTTTAGCTGTAGGTCAGGTTAGTTATGAGAATGCTTTAGCACTTTCTATTGGTGCCAGTTTAGGTAGCGCTATTAGCGCTGTTATAGCTGGCTTTGCGGCTAACCTGGGCGGTAAAAGATTAGCAGCCGCTCAGGTGTTGTTTAGTTTGGTTACTACCCTGCTGGCTATGCTGCTAATTAATCCTTTAATGCAGCTAGTTGATTGGATGTCTAGCTACCTTGGTATAGGTGCAGAAGACTATTTATTGAAACTGGCGCTTTTTCAAACCCTTTTCAGAGTTTTGGGTGCAGTGGTGTTTATGCCTTTTATTAGTCAGGTAGAAAGCTTTTTAATAAAAGTCATACGCTTTGTGCCTAAGAGTATTGAGCAGCCTATTTATATTTATCCAGAAGTTTTAGAAACGCCTTCTACCGTGGTGGCTGCTGTTCGTAAAGAAGTGCAGCATTTGTTTGATAATGCTTTTGGTTTGCTGGCTAGTGGTTTAAGCCTTAAGCGTAGCACCCTAGAATCAGAAGAGTCTTTATCTGCAGCGGTAAAAGCAACAAGACGGATTTTTCCAATTGATGTAGAAAATGCCTACGAAGAAAAAATCAAAAGTTTACATAGCGAGATTATTGCTTTTATTAGTGAAGCGCAAATGCGTGAATCAACTCGTGCTGCAACGGAAGAGCTGTATGTATTACGCCAAGCAAGCCGAGATATAGTTAGTGCTGTAAAAGGAATGAAACATTTACATAATAACCTGTCACGCTATGGGCTATCTGCCAATTTAGCGGTAAGAGATAGGTATGACCAAATTCGCCTACAGTTGGCAAGGCTATTAAGAGAGCTGCAAGTTTTATTAGCCGAAGAGCCTACTAGTACAACGGCATTAGCACTCGATTCACTTAGGTTATCGGTTCAAAAAGCCAGTCGTACTATGACAGATGAGCTAGATGAGATGATTCGCTATCGCCGCTTAACCGCCAATATTGCTACCTCTATTATGAATGATGAAAATTACGTAACGGATATAGCCAATAATTTGATTTCAGCAGTCCATGCCCTGTTAACTAAAGAAGCGCAAGAGACGGCTGAGTCTTTTAATTTAGACGATGTAGAAATTCAGCAACTCATAGATAAAGAAGCAGGTTTACCTCTTTAGAATCCTAAAGCTAATTTAAGGCATGAATAGTCTTGAGGCAAAAAAATGAAAGCAAAAAAACTCCTAGCCTTGCTTAGTCAGTTTTTAGATGCTGATAGTAAAACTCAGCAGGAAGAGATCAAGTCAATTCGTACTGTACTAAAAGAACTAAAAAATAAAGAGCGTGATTTGCGTGCTAAGCTGGCTGATAAAATTGACACTGATCCTGAAGATGCAGAAGCGCTTCAGCTTAAGCTGGATGTTATTTATGCACAGCGTCGCAAAGGTGTGATGAAGGTACATGCACTAAAGCGCCATTTACAGACAAGTGAAAACACAGAAACCAAAAGCGATTAAAACGCTAACAAGGAAAAGAAATGCCTGGTTCATTTGATATAAGAAGCCCGGGGTTAGCTTGGTTATTAGGGCTAGCTGCAGTTATTGTAATCTTAGCGGGCTTAAAAGCTGCGGAAGCCATAGTAATTCCAGTGATGCTAGCGCTTTTTATTGGAATTATTTGTACACCCCCGCTGCACTTTTTAACCCGCCTAAAAGTACCACCTATTTTAGCTATTTTAATTATTGTTAGTTTTTTAGTGGTGTATGGTGGTTTGTTAGGCATGGTGGTTACTACAGCTATTGATAGCTTTATTACTCGTTTACCTGATTATCAGCAGCGCTTAGAAGCGGAAATGATCGGGCTATTACCAGCTTTAGAACGGTTTGGTGCCCCCGTTTCTAGTAAACAACTACTAACGCATTTTAATCCATCACAAGTAATGGATTGGGTTGCCAAGGCATTAACTAACCTAGGCGCTTTATTAACCAACCTGTTTTTAATTATTTTTATTGTGGTTTTTTTGCTTTTAGAAGAGGCTAGCTTTCCTTTGAAACTACGCCAAGCGCTACCTAATGCAGATAAGTCACTGCGTAATGCCAGTCAGTTTGTTGTGCAGGTTAATAAGTACTTGGTTATTAAATCAACCGTTAGCCTTGTTACTGGTAGCTTAATAGCTCTATGGGTTTGGTTTTTAGGATTAGATTTTCCACTCTTGTGGGGTCTGATAGCTATGCTAATGAATTTTATACCTAATGTGGGCTCTATTTTAGCCGCTATCCCCGCTATTTTATTAGCCATAGTGCAGCTAGGTTTTCCTCAAGCAGGTTTGATTGCTAGTGGTTATGTGGCAGTTAACTTGGTTATGGGTAATTTGGTTGAACCTCGCTTTATGGGCAAGGGCTTAGGTCTGTCGCCTTTGGTGGTGTTTTTATCATTGATTCTATGGGGCTGGTTATTTGGTGCGGCCGGTATGTTTCTTTCAATACCGCTTACCATGATAGCCAAAATTGCTTTAGAACAATCCTCTTCAACCCAGTGGGTAGCAGTTATGCTGGGTAATGGTGTTGCTGATGTAGAAGACCCTAGCCAAGATGAGGGTGTCGATGCTTCGCTAGAACAGAAATAATTCATTAAAAAAAGCTGGTAGCAGAAAATAACTTCTGCTATCTTTGCGCATTAATTGTTATGTTATAACATTTGGTGTCTGCAATGAAGTTTTTCGATTTCTCTCTTTTACAGCTAGGCGTTGTTACTCGCCTTTTAGCAATTATGCCGCTAGTCGCTCTTTTATGGCTACTTACCCGCTGGGCTATGAGTTAATGCTGTTATGACAAACAACCCAGCCCAAGCTTTAATACAATTCAATAACCTAACGCTAGGTTATGAAATGCACCCAGCCGTACACCATTTGCATGGCCAGATTTTAACCGGCGACTTGCTGGCAGTGGTCGGCCCTAACGGGGGTGGAAAATCTACCCTTTTAAAAGGCTTAATGGAAGAAATTCGGCCTTTAGGTGGCACTATTAGCTGGCCACTAGGTCGCTCGCAGCTTGCCTATTTACCCCAGCGTGCTCGCTTAGATTTAGATTTTCCTTTACGGGTAGCTGATTTTGTAAGCCTAGGTCATTGGCCTAGGCGCGGTGCTTTTGCTGCAATTAAAAGTACAGATAAGCAGGCAGTAGAGCAGGCATTAAAAGCGGTGGGCTTAACAGGCTTTGGTAAACGTTCGTTAGACTCCCTTTCAGGTGGGCAATTACAAAGGGTACTTTTTGCACGGTTATTATTAGAAGATGCCCCTTTAATTCTTTTAGATGAACCTTTTGCCGCTGTAGATGAAGCGACCACCGTAGATTTGCTTGCATTAATTAAGCAGTGGCAAGCTGAAGGAAGAACCGTTATTGCGGTTTTGCATGATTTACACCAAGTACGAACCCACTTCCCTAAGTGCTTATTATTAGCCCGTGATGTTTTAGGCATGGGAGTCACAGAAACAGTATTAACAGCTGAAAACCTTGCTAAAGCCCGAAAAATGCAGGTGTTGGCCGATCCTTTAGCACCTATTTGTGACCTAGATGAAGTTGAGGTGCAGGGATGATTGATTGGGTTTATCAGGCTTTATTTGCACCTTTTATAGATTTTGGCTTTATGCGCCGGGCTCTGGTGGGTTGTATAGCTTTAAGTATTAGTGCCACGCCTGTGGGAGTTTTTTTAATGCTAAGGCGTATGAGTTTAACTGGCGATGCTATCGCTCACGCCATTCTGCCGGGCGCTGCTTTGGGTTATATGGTGGCGGGTTTGTCGTTAGGCGCTATGACCTTGGGCGGTTTAATTGCGGGTTGGGTGGTGGCTTTGCTGTCGGGTGGTTTGGCACGCATTACGGTGCTTAAAGAAGATGCCAACTTAGCGGTTTTTTATCTGCTTTCTTTAGCTTTGGGTGTGTTGTTGGTTTCTACCCAAAGCCGCAATATTGATTTGTTGCACTTGTTGTTTGGTAGCGTGCTGGCGCTAGATAACGAAGCCTTGATACTGCTGGCAGGCATAGCCACCATTACGTTAATTTTGTTGGCAGTGTTTTTGCGGCCTTTAATTTTAGAATGCCTAGACCCTGATTTCCTGCGTCGTCATAGCAAGGTGGGTACAACCACCCACTTAGTTTTTTTAGCCTTAGTAGTGCTTAACCTAGTGGCGGGTTTTCAGGCCTTAGGCACACTTATGGCGGTGGGTATTATGATTCTGCCAGCAACAGCGGCACGTTTTTGGGCAAGGCAGTTAGACCAACTCTTGTTAGTTGCTTTGGGCTTGGCCTTGCTAGGTTGCTGGCTAGGTTTGCTTATGTCTTGGCATTTAGACTTACCCACAGGCCCAGCCATTATTTTAGTGCTGGGTAGTTTGCATATCTTTTCACTTTTTGCAGGCCGCGATGGATTGCTAAAACGCTGGCTGCATCCTAATAAACACCTTAAATCTTAATTTGGAGTGATTAAAATGGCGTTGATGGTTAAAAACATGAGTAAAAAAATGGGCAGGCTGTTTTTTGTACTTTTACTGGGCTTAGGTGTATCTCTGCTTCAAGTTAAAGAGCTTCAGGCTAAAGAAAAGCTATTAGTTGTCACCAGCTTCAGTATTTTACAAGATATGACTCAGCAGCTAGTAGGTGATCGTGCCGAAGTTGTAACGCTAGTTGGTGTTAATGAAGACTCGCATACCTACCAGCCTAAGCCTTCCGATTCACGCAAATTAGCTAAGGCTGACTTAGTGATAGAAAATGGCTTAGAGTTTGAAGGCTGGATGAACCGCTTGGTTGCAGCTAGTGAATATAAAGGTTTAAGAGTAATTGCTGCACAAGGGGTTGCAGCAATTAGCATGTTGGGAAAGGACGACCATGACCATGACCATGACCATGACCATGACCATGACCATGACCATGACCATGACCATGCTAAAAATGAACATCAGCATGGTGAGTATGATCCTCATGCTTGGCAAAGTTTAGTGGCTGCTCAACAGTATGTACGTAATATTCGTGATGGCTTAATTCAAGTTGACCCGCAAGGTCAGGCTTATTATGAGGTGCAAGCCGCAGCTTATATTCAACGTTTACAAGCCTTGCATAAATCTATGAAGTCGCGCTTTGATCGCTTGCCGGTAAGTCAGCGCAAGGTTATGACACCCCACGCAGCCTTTGGCTACTTAGCTTCTGCTTATGGGCTAACGTTTGTTTCACCGCAAGGCGTTAGTACCACTTCAGAACCTTCTGCTTCAGAAATGGCGCACCTAGTAGAACAAATTCGTGAGCAGCGGGTAGCGGCTATTTTTATGGAGAATACTGGCGACCCACGTTTAGTCGAGCAGTTAAAACGTGAAACAAAAGCCAAGCTAGGCGGTACACTTTATTCCGACGCCTTGTCTGAAGCGTCTGGCCCAGCTGCTAGCTACTTAGAAATGATGCAGCACAATTTGGAGACGCTTCTAACCACGTTAGAATAGAAGTCTTTAATTAGATAAGGACAGGCTAATGCGTAGGTATCGAATGCTAAAGGATGTTTTGCTTATCCTTTTGCTCTTGTTAATTACAGCAACCAAAGTTAATGCTCATCCGCATGTATGGATAGACCTACGCATTAAGCCAGTTATGAATGAGCAGAGTGCGCTCTTGGGATTAGAGCAAGCTTGGCGTTTTGACCCTTTTTATAGTTTGGTGTTAATCGAAGAACTAGAAAAGGGCGGAGTAGCTGCTGAATTAGAAGAACGCTATGACCAGTTAGCTTGGGAGATAGTAAAAAACTTAAATAGCGTTAACTTTTTTACTCAGGGGTATTTTTTACAAGCAGCGAGTCAATGGGGGCAGGTAACGGAAGCAACACTTTTAAGAAGAGGCCAGCGCTTAGAGCTGAGGTTTTACTTGCCTTTAGCGCAACCCTTACTATTAAAAGATAGCTCATTTAACTACCAAATTTATGACCCCACCTATTACATTGAAATGCTACATGCCACTGAGGCAGGGTTAGATAAAACGGGGCTAACAGCTGGTTGCCAGCTAGAACTAAAAGCACCTACGCTCTCGTCTAATTTAATTGAACAAGCCTTGGCTTTAGATAAAACGGAAACTTCAGAAGATCCTGAGTTAGGTAAGCATTTTGCTGAACAAGTAACCTTGGGTTGCCTAGAATGAAATACCTGCTAGCTACACTCCTTTTTTATACTTCCTTCTTAATTGCTTCACCCCTACCTGGTATTCCAGCAACTGAACCTAAGAATGAGCAACCGTCAGTGGTAGCTCAGCTTTCAACTGAATCAAGCCTAGTTAAAACTAGGGCTAGTCGATGGCAAGAATTTACTTTTTGGGTAATGCAAAAGCAGCGCGAATACCATCGTAGTCTTTCTGCTAAAATTGAAGCACTAAATGAACAGCAGACCTTACAAAATACTTGGTTATTATTATTGCTTAGCTTTTTATATGGTGTTTTTCACGCCGCAGGGCCTGGGCATGGCAAGGCTGTTTTAACCACTTATTTATTAACCCAACCAGAAAAGCTACGCCAAGGTGTGCAGCTTTCTTTTATGGCGGCAATGCTTCAGGGTATTACGGCCATTTTATTGGTGGCATTTTTAGTGCATGGCTTGGGCTGGCTGGCTAAGGAAGCCTTAGCCAGTGTGGTTTATATCGAAGCTGCTAGTTTTTTACTGGTTACTTTGCTGGGTTTGTTGCTAGTGCTTCGGGGGATAAAGCAGTTATTACCTGTTAAACCTAGTTTGCAATTTAAACCTTTAAAATCGGCAACTAGTGTTTCATCATCGCACGCTCCAGTGAGTTTGCAGCTTTCATCAACTAGCTTAGCTTCTAGCGCTTGTAGTCATTGTGGTAAAGCACACCACGTAACGCCAGAACAACTTAGTGGAGGTAGCCGGTTACAAAACCTAAGCTTGGTCTTTTCTATCGGTTTGCGGCCTTGTTCAGGTGCAGTTTTGGTGTTGGTTGCTACCAATTTATTAGGGCTGTGGTGGGTAGGTGTATTGGCTACTTTAGCAATGGCTTTGGGAACTGCACTAACAGTAGCTTTTTTAGCCATTTTAGCAGTAAAGGCACGTTTGCTGGCAAAACGCTTAATTAAACTGCAAAGCAAGGCTTTAACTAGGCTTAGTGCTTTATTAGTGGTTTTGGGTGGGTGTTTTATTTTAATGTTAGGTGTTAGCCTGCTAGTGGAAAGCTTAGCTAGCAGTGGTACAAGAAGTCTTTTTTAGCTTGTGGATATCTCTGTGAATAAATGGGGATAAGTTTGTTATGTAAATTTTGCAACTAAACTAATTGACTTGTATTAAACTTTCTCTTGATTGTTAAGCAAGTAAACGAGTGCTCCATTAGTATTCTTAAGAGTTACTTGCTTTTACTAGACCACCACCCAATTTTAGTCAGGAGTTAGATAATGTCTCACGAGCGGGAAGTTAAGCTCAGTGAAAGCGATATTATTGTTAGTAAAACTGACCCCAAAGGTCGAATTACCTATGCCAATAGACGCTTTATGCAAATAGCAGGCTATGCTGAGCCAGAGCTGTTAGGAAAACCACATAACTTGATTCGCCATAAAGACATGCCAAGAGGTGTGTTTCGTTTTTTGTGGCACACCTTACAACAAAAAGAAGAGTTTTTTGGTTACGTAAAGAACGCAACTTCTGATGGTGGCTTTTATTGGGTTTTTGCTAACATTACGCCTGATTACAAGACTGATTCTAGCCTAGCGGGTTATTTTTCTGTGCGTCGTCGACCTAACTATGCAGCGGTTAAGCAGGTAAATGAATGGTACAAAAAAATGTTGGTAATTGAGTCTAAAGAAACGGCTAGTCGTGCACCTGAAGCCTCTTTCTTATGGCTAAAAGAGCAAATAAAGCAACAGGGATGCAGCTATAATGAATTGCTTACACGGCTTGAAGGACTAGAGGAGTAGCCCATGTTTCGAGCAGCTAAAGGCCCTCATATCTCAAAAGGCATTCCCTTTTTAGGCAGTAAGTTTTTAATTGTTTGTGTTGTTTTTAACCTACTAACACTCATTACAGCCTTGGCAGCTTATTTTAGTTCTAGCTGGATTTGGGTTGTAATTCCATCAATACTTGCTTTGTTATTTACTATTTATGTCGCTCGTTATTCGCACAAGCCTTTAATGACCCTCTCACTTATTTATTCCGCTCTGCAAAAGGCAAGAGTAGGTGAAATGCATCATCGAATAACTCGCACAAGGGGGTTGGGTGAAGTAGGGCAGGTTAGCTGGGATTTAAATGACTTTTTAGACTTAATTGAAACCTACTTTAAGGAAGTAAACTCAGCTTTTGCTGCGGTGGCAGAAAAAAACTATTCACGCAAAGCTTTATCAAAAGGTTTGCCAGGTGAGTTTGCTCGATCCTTAGAAAGCGTTAATCAATCAATTGAAGCGATGCAGGCAAACGATGCTTTTACAGAACAAAACCGCTTAGGAACACAGCTACATAAACTAAATACCCTTAATTTGCGTGAAAACTTAGAGTTGAGTCAGCAAGATTTAAAAGAAATTAGTGAGCTGATGAATGCTATAGCTCGATCTTCTGAAAAAAATGCTGAAAATGCTTTGATCAGCCAAGAAAGTGCAGTTAAGTTGGGTGGTTTGCTACAAAAAATTACTGCAAGCGTTATTTTGGTTGGTCGCACAGTAGAAGAGCTAAATGAACAAAGTGAAGCGGTTACGAGTACCCTGCAAGCGATAACCGATATATCTGATCAAACGAGCTTGCTCGCTCTTAATGCTTCCATAGAGGCGGCACGAGCCGGTGAGCAAGGCCGAGGTTTTGCTGTTGTTGCTGATGAAGTTAAACAGCTTTCAAATAAAACAAAAGAAGCCGCTTTAAGCATTGGCTCTACCTTGCAAGGTTTTAACGAGCAGGTTGGAACTTCGCTTGAAGGCGCAAGAGAGAGTAAAGAATTAGCCGAGTTAATTATTAGTGAGGTTGAGGGTTTTCAGCAGCGTTTTGCCGAGGTGGCAGAAGATGCTAGTCAGACTTTACAGCAAGTGGAATACATTAAAGACTTAAGTTTTGCCTCCCTATTAAAAGTAGATCATGTCATTAATAAGCAGCGTGACTATGCCAACTTTAATCAGTCTGAAAGCTCGTCTAATCAAACTGAAGCACCCATTGCTAGTCGTTTACAAGATTGGCTAAATCAGTCAACAGCAACCAAGACTTCACAACTGAAGGGCTTTGATGAAGTTCGCAAAAACTATAGTTTAATGCAAAGTCAGCTTGCTGAGGCAGCAGCACTTTACCGTCAATCGAGTGCTGCTGAGCGCGAGAGGATAGTAGAAATGATGAGCAAGGCCGAAGTGCAGAGCAGGGCGTTACTCAAGGGGCTGAATCATTTAGTTCATCAGCGTTATAAAGAAACCAACAATTAAACTAAGGGTTGTTTTTGTTTTTTTAATCTAAGGCTGGTTTGCTCTTTGTCAGCAGGCCGGCCATAAAAATAACCTTGCAGATAGTCGCAGCCCTCTTGGCGTAGGTAATTTGCCTGCTCTATACTTTCCACCCCTTCAGCAACCACACTCATTTTTAAACCACGGCAGAGTGCTAAGGTTGATTCAATTATTGCTCTATCAGCTTCATTTTCTGGTAAACCTTTAACAAAAGCCCTATCAATTTTTAATTGATTAACTGGCAGGTGCTTTAAGTAAGCTAAAGAAGAGTAGCCTGTACCAAAATCATCAATTGCTAAACTAATACCACTTTTAGAAAGCTCGTTTAGTTTTTCTAAGGTGGTTGGGTCTTGCTCCACAAACACACCTTCTGTTAACTCTAGCTCTAAGCAGCTTGGGTCTACTTGATAGTTAGCTAAAGCTTTAAGCACATTGCCTACAAAATGCTCACTTTGAAACTCAACAGGAGACACATTAACAGCTATACGGGGCGGTGCTATCCCTTCCTGCTGCCATTTAGCAAATTGCTTTAGGGCTTGTTGCAATATCCAGTGGCCAAGTGGTTCCATTAATCCGTGACGCTCAGCAAGTGGAATAAAATCATCGGGTGGAATGGTGCCCAAAGTAGGGTGTATCCAGCGTAACAATACCTCTAGCGCATGAGTTTTGCCTGTTGCTGCTGTAATAAGTGGCTGATAAAACAAACTAAGCTCATTTTTACTTAAAGCTTCACGAAGTCCTTGTAAGTAAGCTAAGGGGTTTTTTTCTGAGCGTAAATCTTCGGTAAAAAAGCGAGTTTGACCGGCACCCTTGCTTTTGGCGGCATGAAGCGCTAACTCTGCTTCTTGTAAAACTGAGCTGGTAGTCAGGCTAGCATCATCCCAAATAGTAACGCCTATAGAGATATTGAACTCCATAAGACGACCTAAGATAGAAAAGGGTTTGCTGAGGCATTTTCTTAAGCTGCTTATTTCAGCCAGCTGTTCTGCCTCACTGCTGTTGATGACAGGTACGGCTAGAATAAACACATCAGCAGAATGGCGGGCAACCAAGCCTTGTGAGCAGCATTTTTGTAAGCGTTTAGCTATATTATTTAAAAGCTGATCACCGACACTAAAGCCATAGCTAGAGTTAACCAGCTTGAAGTTGTTGATATCTACTAGCAATACACACCACTGCCTTTGGAGGCTAGGTAGGTTTTTGGTGAGCTTTCTTAAAAGATTGGCAGTGTTGGGTAGGCCTGTAAGGCGGTCATTTTCTGTTGCTTGTGCAAGACGCGCTTCTTGTCGGCGATGCTCAGTAATATCACTAAAAATAGCAACAAAATGGGTAATTTTGCCTTTATTATCTTTTACTGCTTTGCAAGTTAGCCACTCTAGGTAAACTTCACCATCTTTGCGACGGTTCCATATTTCTCCCTGCCAGATGCCTTTATTAATTAGTGCTTGCCAATACTCTTTGTAGAAGTCTTGGTCGTGATAGCCAGAGTTTAAGATACGTGGGTTTTCACCTAAAACTTCTTTTTCACTATAACCTGTAACCTGCGTAAAAGTACGGTTAACTGAAACTATGGTACCTGTGGCATCGGTAATGGTTACACCATCATGAGTGTGGTCAAAAACCTCACTCATAAGCCTTAAAGTCATTCTTTTTGATCGGTTGCGGTAGTTTTTAAACAGCTGACCAAGAAAAAAACCTAAGGCTAGTGATAGGGGTAGAAAAGTTAACAAGCTAGCAATTGAGATTGAAAGGCTGCTCATTGAGTTATTTTTCCGAAAAGGCTTTAGCTAGTGAGTGCATTTGCCTAATTTGTTCGGTTAGATGGTCTGCGCTACGTGAAGTGGCAGCAGCTTGAGTTCGGGTACTATTTGCTACCTCACGTAACTGCTGCAAGCTTTCTATTACACTGCAGCTGGCTTGAGACTGTTGATGTACGGCAGTTGCTACTCGCTGGCTAGAGTTAAGAACCTGATCAGCCGCGCTAGTCATTTCACTTAATACTTGGCCAGCTTGCTCTATTTGTTCAACAGTATTTTGGCTTTCTTGGTGGCTTTCACCCATTTGTTTTACAGCTTGGCTGATATTTTGCTGAATAACTTTTATACGGCTAGTAATGGTTTCTGTTACATCTTGCGTACTGCTAGCTAGTTGGCGAACGGCATCGGCTACGACTGCAAATCCGCGACCCGATTCACCGGCTCTGGCAGCTTCTATGGCTGCATTGAGTGCTAAAAGGTTGGTTTGGTCTGCTATATCAGTAATGGCGCGAATGCTTTCACTAATAGAGGCTGCATCTTCGCGCAGGCTTTCAATACTGGTGGTTGCTAAGTCAAGCTGTTCAGCCATGCGGTGTACACTTGCTACGCTGGCTTCAACACTGGCTTGACCACGGTGAGTTTCTTGATCCATGTGTTGGCTGGCTTGGTTAATGCCTTCAATGCTTTGATCAATTTCTCGGATACTTGTATCAAGTTGTTCTATCATGCTAGCCAAGTCATTTAAATGAGCTTCTTGGTTTCCTACACTCTGCTCAGATTGATGCATGGCTTCTTCTGTTGTATTAGCAACTTCACCTAAAGAGTGAGTGGCATCTTGTACTCGGCCTATGACTGTTCGTAGTTGTGCTTGCTGCATACGTAGTGCTAAATCAAGTGCACCAAATTCATTCATACTACCGTTGTAAACTTGTTGCGCTACAGGGTTGTCTACTATATTCAGTGCTTTTTGATAGATGTTTTTAAGCGGGTTTAGAAACACCGCAGCAGAACCTAGAATAATTAACCCAAAAAATCCAACAGTAAAACCTGCCAAACTTCGGTTATCAACTAGGTAAAGTGTTGTTAGGGTAGAAAGTATTTGTAGTAAGACTAAACCCAACAAAAGACCATAGGCTGACCAACGCTTGCGGGGTGCTTTTTGTTTGCCAGTACGGATTGCTGTGTAGGTACGCTCAGCACGTTTTACCAGGCTTTCTTCAGGCTTAACTCTTACGGACTGGTAGCCTATATGTTGGTTGTTTTCAAAAATGGGCGAGACGTAAGCATCAACCCAGTAGGTGTCCCCATTTTTACAGCGATTTTTAACAACGCCCATCCAAGAATCGCCAGCTTTTATACGAGCCCATAAGTCAGCAAAGGCCAAAGGAGGCATATCTGGGTGGCGAACTAGGTTGTGATTTTTACCTACTAATTCATCACTTGAAAAGCCACTGATGCGTTGAAAATCATCATTGGCGTAAGTGGTGCTGCCCTTAAGGTTAGTAGTAGAAACCAACCTGTCTTGGTTGGTTAAAGGTATTTCTTTGTCAGTAACTGGCAGGTTTATTTTCATGGTAACTGGAGTCGCAAGTGCTGCCGTATTTAATGGAATATTAGAAGCACATATTGTAGCAGGTTAAAGGCGTGGGTGTAGATTAAGTGTTATAACTTGACATCAATTAAGTTGGAGCAGATGCAAATCACTAACTTTGTCAGTAAACTACAGCAGATAGTAAACTTAATTCTAATACCCCTAAACAAGAATCTAAAAACGGAAGTATCTAGTGACCCAACAAAATTCCTACACTTATGAAGAACTTTTAGCTTGTGGCCGTGGTGAACTTTTTGGCCCTGGCAACGCCCAACTACCAACACCCAACATGTTAATGTTAGACCGTATTCTAACAATCGACAAAGATGGTGGGTCTTACGATAAAGGACAAATTATCGCTGAGTTAGATATTAAGCCAGAATTATGGTTTTTTGACTGCCATTTTCCTGGTGATCCAGTGATGCCTGGCTGCTTAGGTTTAGATGCTATGTGGCAACTGGTTGGCTTTTACTTAGGTTGGCAAGGCAACCCTGGGCGCGGTCGTGCTCTAGGTAGTGGCGAAGTGAAGTTTACTGGTCAGGTACTACCTTCTGCCAAGCTGGTAACCTACCGTATTGATATTAAGCGCACCATGAGCCGCAAATTAATTTTAGGTATTGCGGACGGTGTAATGGAAGTAGACGGTCGTAAAATTTATGAGGCAAAGGATTTGCGAGTTGGTTTATTTTCCAGTACTAGTGGCTTCTAAGAGAGGACAAATTGATGAGACGAGTCGTCGTTACCGGTCTGGGTATTATTTCATGCCTAGGATCAGATAAGGCAAGCGTTCTTGATTCATTACGTCAGGGGCGCTCTGGCATCAAGTTCAAACAAGAATACGCAGACAAAGGTTTTCGAAGCCAAGTCGCAGGTAGTATTGATCTAAATTTAGATGAATTAATAGACCGTAAACTAAAACGTTTTATGGGTGATGCAGCAGCTTTTGCTTATTTATCTATGCAGCAAGCGATAGAGGACTCGGGTTTAAGTGAAGAACAGGTTTCTAACGTGCGCACCGGGCTAATTGCTGGTTCTGGCGGTGCTTCTTCTGCTAATCAGGT
>Ga0265295_1004572_pt1 | contig 18497 bp, 6 predicted proteins | sample Munlansysbiofilm_FD_192503 | JGI IMG/M metagenome (GOLD analysis project Ga0265295, IMG submission 192503) | Leachate microbial communities from a municipal landfill in Southern Ontario, Canada - Methane capture system biofilm | ecosystem: Engineered > Solid waste > Landfill > Unclassified ...
AAGGAATTTCGTAATTTTTGATTTCAGTCAGTTCATAAGAGACAATCACCTGATTGCCTTCAAAACGTACCCGACCGGCATTGCTGGCAGTAATTACCGTTTCACCTTGCAATGCGATGGTTACGCCTTGTTTAATTTGATCTTCTTCATGAACCTGAATTTCAAAACCAACCGGAATTTCATAGCTATCTTCGATCATTTGCGTATCTTCCACGCGAACAGTTCGTTGATCAGGGTTCTTCTCAGATTGCATCACAGAAACGATACCGTTAATTTCAGCAACTACAGCCTCATCCTTCGGCATTCGTCGTGCTTCAAAGAGCTCTTCAACCCGAGGAAGACCGGTCGTAATGTCACCTCCGGCAGCAACACCACCGGTATGGAAAGTTCGCAGGGTCAACTGCGTACCCGGTTCACCAATGGATTGAGCTGCCACAATACCGACAGCAGAACCGAGCTTGACCATCTCGCCACGCCCGAGATCTGTGCCATAACAGCGGGCACAAATGCCATGAACCAGTTCACAAGTCATTGGTGAACGGACAAATACACTCTGGATATTAGCTTCACGAATGGCAACAATTAAATCTTTATTAATCAAATCATTGCGATCGGCAATGATTTCCCCGGTTTCAGGATGAACCAAACGCGCAGCCAGCAAGCGCCCAATAATTCGTTCGCTAAAAGGTTGCCCGGCAATGTCGTCGGCAGCGTTAATCCAAATACCGTCTTCGGTACCGCAATCTTCATTGTTGATGATAATATCCTGTCCAACGTCAACCAATCGACGGGTCAAATAACCGGCTTCAGCAGTACGAAGAGCGGTATCTGCCAAACCCTTTCGAGTACCGTGGGTGGAAATAAAATATTCCAAAGCCGAAAGGCCTTCACGGAAGTTCGATTGAATAGGCATCGGAATAATACGTCCGGAGGGGTCTGCCATCAAACCGCGCATACCGGCCATCTGCGAAATCGGAGCGAAACCGCCCTTGGTCGCACCGGATTGTGCCATGGTCGAAAGGTTACCAGCCGGATCCAAATGATTCCGAACAGCATTACCAACTTTTGCGGTCGTATCTTGCCAAACCTTGATGATATTATCATTTTGTTCGGCTTCAGAAGACAAACCTCGTCGATAAGCGCGTTGAATCTTTTCAACTTCAGCTTCAGCTTCGTCGATCAATTCCGCTTTTTCAGGTGGTACCGTGATATCAGAGATAGCAAGGGTTGAACCGGATTGCGTTGCATAGCGGAAACCGATATCCTTAATCGCATCAGCCAATCGGGTAGTTTCCTCAAGGCTTTCCATTTCATAAACTTCGCTAATCAAATCACGAACACCGCCCTTGTCGAGAGGCGTATTCGTATAAAATTGTGAATCAGGCAAAATGTCGTTAAAAATCGCCCGTCCAACCGTTGTCTCAACGATTCTGACCTCAGGTTGATCCATTCGGTCATTGTTTTCGTTAAACCAGGTTTTCGTGCGCAGTTTAATTCTGGTATGAACCTTAACTTGCTCCAATTGATAAACCAAAAGCACTTCATCAATTGAACCAAAAACGCGCATTTCTTCTTTTTGTGGATGAGGCGGTTCCATCGTCAGATAATAAACGCCCAAAACCATATCCTTACCTGGAGAAATTACAGGCTCGCCGCTGGCAGGTTTCAAAAGGTTCTTGCTGGCAAGCATTAATTCACGCGCTTCTACAACCGCTTGTTCGGAAAGGGGCACATGCACGGCCATTTGGTCACCGTCAAAGTCGGCGTTGAAAGCCGTGGTTACCAAAGGATGCAGTTGAATAGCACTACCTTCAACCAAAATAGGTTCAAAAGCTTGAATACCAAGCCTGTGAAGCGTTGGGGCGCGGTTTAGTAAAACCGGTCGGTCTTTGATGACCTCTTCAAGAACTTCCCAAACTTCCGGTCGGTTGCGTTCGATATATTTTTTAGCACCTTTAATGTTGCTGGTGTACTTGTGTTTTTCCAAACCGGCAATCACAAAAGGACGGTAAAGCTCTAAAGCCATGACCTTAGGCAAACCACATTGGTAAAGCTTCAAATGCGGACCAACCACAATTACAGAACGGCCGGAATAATCGACACGTTTACCCAAAAGGTTACGGCGGAAACGCCCTTTCTTACCTTTGAGCATGTCAGACAGCGAGCGCAATTCGCGGCGGCCGCGACGGGAAAGCATTCTCCCTCGTTGAGAATTGTCAATCAGTGAATCGACAGCTTCCTGGAGCATACGTTTTTCATTGCGGACGATTACATCCGGTGCGCCTAGTTCCAACAATCGCTTCAAACGATTATTACGGTTAATCACACGTCGGTAAAGGTCATTCAGGTCAGATGTTGCAAAACGACCGCCATCCAATTGCACCATTGGGCGCAAATCGGGAGGAATAACCGGTAAAACGGTCAAAATCATCCATTCGGGACGATTAGTCGAGCGACGGAAAGCTTCCACAACCTTCAAACGGCTGGTAGCTTTCTTGCGTTTCTGATTGCTTTTGGTTGTACGGGCTTCGTTCCAGAGCTCTTCCGACAAAGCGTCCATATCCATACGGCGCATGATGTCGTAAAAGGCTTCGGCACCCATATCGGCTTTGAAAACATTGCCCCATTTATTTTTTAGTTCGCGATAGCGGTTTTCGCTCATTACAGTAAAAAGCTCCAGCTCAGCAAGCTCGTCGCGTTTTACAGCATTTTCATTTTTAGTAACGCCTTTTTCGTCGTCCAATTCAAGTCGCAGGCTTTCCATGGTCAGCTCGGCTTCCGCTCGAACAGCTTCTTTGCGCATACCAAGTTTTTCGATCTTTTCGCTTCGTTCTGCTCGCAGATCGCGTTCCAATTCTTCCATGTGAGCACGAACGATTTCTTGAACATCAGCAATATGCTTACCGCTAACTTCTTGACCGGCTTCGACCACGGTTTGATTAACGCCTTCAATTTCGAAAACAATCGCTTTGCGAACCGTCTTGCCGGTTTTTTCGCTCAATTCGCGTTCCAAATCCTGTCCGGCAGCAATCACCGGCTCAAACAAGCTGGCAACTTTTTCGTCATATTCTTTTTCAAGATTGGCAATTTCAAGATCGATGTGTTTAAGTTGAGCATCGCGCGCTTTTTTAGCTTCCGCGATCTTTTCATTTAATTGTTCGCCAAGTTCTTTTTCGGAAACACTGGTTTCATCTTCCAGACGCTTTAGTGCTTTTTGACGAGCGTCTTCATCGACGTAAGTAATAATATATTGGGCAAAATAGAGCACGCGGTCAAGATTCTTGCGTGAAATGTCCAGTAATAAACCCAAATACGAAGGGATTCGACGGGTATACCAAATATGGGCGACAGGTGCAGCCAGGTCGATATGGCCCATCCGCTCGCGACGAACAGACGATTTAGTTACCTCAACGCCACATTTGTCACAAATAATGCCCTTATAACGAGGGTTTTTGTATTTGCCACAATAGCATTGCCAGTCGCGTGTCGGACCAAAAATAGCTTCGCAGAACAAGCCGTCTTTTTCAGGTCGCAGCCGTCGATAGTTAATTGTTTCGGGTTTGAGGACTTCACCATAGGACCAACTATGGATTACCTCCGGTGAAGCAAGATTGATTCGCAGTGCCTTCATTGCTTTTGTTTCCACTCATACCTCCAATATACGATGAGGATATTTTAAGACACGAAAAACCCGCTGGAAAGCCGTTTTATCCAGTGCGCTCTCGTGTATGACGCGTATTTTCGCAAACTATAATTATAAGATTAATCCCATCATTCTGTCAAGTTTTTTGTCTGTTTTTGTCTGTTTGTCTAAGTTTTCTGTTACTTTCCCTCCATAGGGATTGGATGATTATTTGATTTTATTGCTATTTAACTGATTCAACTCAGTTCAATTTTATATACATTATTTTACGACGATTTCTGAAGCCCTTCAAGCCGATGTAAAGGTATGTCGAGATAAAAAATGCTGCCACTGCCGAGTTTGCTTTCAACACTAACGCTGCCGCCATGCTTTTCAGCAATTGATTTCACAATCGACAAACCCAGCCCCTGCCCTCGGTCCATATTTTGCCCGTCATCCATAAAAAAGAATCGGTCAAAAATTCTTGATTGATCCAGCGGAGCAATCCCTTTACCGTGGTCTTGAATGCTCAAGTGAAGCCACGAGGCATCTTTTTCGGCTTTAATCAAAACCGTTTCTCCTCGCGAACTGAACTTGATTGAATTTTCCAATAAATTAAAGATTGCCTGTTGAATCAAAATCCGGTCGGCTGAAATATAAGGGGTCTTTATTAACCCAAAATCGGTGTTAACGGCAATTTTCTTTTGTTGTGCCTGGACAGCCAGCATCCCAATCGTTTCGTTCACTAATTCTTTGATGTCAAAAGTGGTATACATCAGACCATTCTCGCCATCAAGCCGTTCCAGATCCAATACTTTGTTAACCAACCTTCTCATATCTTCAATATTGTTATCCAGGCGATCTAAGAACAGGTTTTGCTGACTGCTCAAATTTCCAATGTTTCGGATGATGCTCGTATAACCTTTCATCAATTTCAAAGGTGATCTCAGGTCGTGACTGATGTTACTGACAAATTGGTTCTTCTCTTGATTAGCTTGATTAATCCAGTGATAATCTTTCAGATAAATAATGCTTCCGCTGTCTTTTCCTTCAAGTTTAACCGGATAAATGTCAACGCTATATTCCCGCTCGTTCGCCAGGCTAATTGTTTTATTCCTTCCACGAACGCCTTTACTGTTTTGGGTCAGTTCAAGCAGTCGCGATTGAGCAAATTGTTTACCCCGGTTAGTCTCGTTTATAAAACCTTCGCTCCCCTGAAGGATATCCTGACTGGCCAAATTTTGATAAAGCACCATCCCCTTCGAGTCAATCACAAGAATCGGGTCCGGAATAGAATTAAGCACTTCGTTTAACCAATTTTTTTCGGTTTGAACCTGGTTGATTTGTTCTTTGGTCTTCAAAGTTGCCGAAGCACGCCAGGAAAGTTCTTTGTATAAATTGAGCTCTTCATCACTGATCCAACGGTTTTCCTCAAAACCCACCCAGAGAATGCCCTCAGTTTTACTTCCACTGCTCAATTTCAAAGCGATTATCGCCTGTGGATAAGGTGTTCCGGGTGTCAGACCAAAGGCCTGGTCAATTTTGATATTGCTCAGAACCAATTGATCCTCATCACCAATTTTTTCCAAAATTAAGGGATCCAAATAAGCATAATTCCGGGTCTGATCGCCTTGCCCGCTCCGTAAACGCATTTCTGGTTTGCGGTTAAATGATGACTCTTCCAAAAGAACGATTCGGGCTGAGCTTGCTTCATTCGTAAGTGCCGCTCGCAAAATTGAAGACATCACCAAATCGTAACCTTCACGGGAATAATGCGTTGGGTCAAGCGAGAGCAAGCGTTTTTGAGTGTCATTGCGCAAACGCAAGCTCTGTCGCAGCTTTTCGATAGCATCCAGAATTGCTTTTTCGCCCTCTGTCTTGACTGAAAGCGGATATTCTTCTTCAAAATTACCCAAAGCCAATTGATCAATTTGTTCGATGGCTGATCCGAAAACATTGTTTGTCGCTTGGACTTTCAGAAATTCCTTTGGCTTCCATTCCTCTGGCAGGTAATAAACAATTAAGCCAATAGTAAGTGCTGATAAAACAACTTCAGGCAAATGACAAACCCAAAGTAAAATCGCCTGAACCAAAATCGCGATAACATCCCTCAAACCATGCACAAAAGCCAGATTGAATTGCCAAAGCATCCAAAACACCAGGCTGAGCATCGCGCTCTCAAGTAATTTACTGACGCCAACTCGCCAATTAGTTGTATCTTGTGGCGTTTCATTGAGCAAAACTGAAAAAGCAAGGCTCATTGCAGGATAAAATAACAAAACGGACAAATCCTGACCAAATATTAACATCTGCCCTAAGCCTGTCAAAACTCCCAATCCGAGACTTGCCAGAGGTCCAATCATGCCAACCGCTAGAACGATGGGTATAAAGCTCAAAAATGGGACAATCGGCGCATAGGCTGAGCCATTAAAACCCAAAACCATCCCGTCGAAAAGATATGCCTTAGCGAAGAGAAAAGCTATGCTTAGTAGAAACAGAATGTAAAGCCAGCGATTCTTGAAAATATTTTTTTGTTTTTCAAAATCGATTTGCTTTAAGCCAATCAACACCATAACAATCAGATAAATCACGGGGAAAATCAGCGATGACAGTCTAAACGCTTGCGATTGAAAGCTCGCATTCTCAAATAAAACCAAAACTTTCTCTGCACCGTCTGCCATATTCAAATTATAGCATGACAGCCGGCTGCTAAGATGGAATTTGTAGATTTTGGAAGAGGGATTAGTGATTGGGTTTAGACAAAAGTTAACTCCCTCTGTCCCCCAGAGCAAATGATCGTGAGAGCCTTGCTGGAGAAATTCAAACCATATTGTACGGACAGTGCCCTATAGCACCCGATGCGAAGCGAGTGGTGTCTGTCTGTCCGCCAGCGTAATTGATTACAAGCGCTCGCGGAGATGAAAGTCAGTCTGTACGGACAGTGCCCTATAGCACCCGATGCGAAGCGAGTGGTGTCTGTCTGTCCGCCAGCGTAATTGATTACAAGCGCTCGCGGAGATGAAAGTCAGTCTGTACGGACAGGCCTTGTGTCTGTCCGCCTGCGTATTTGATTACAAGCGTTCGCGGAGATAAAAGTCAGTCTGTACGGACAGGCCTCGTGTCTGTCCGCCTGCGTAATTGATTACCAAGCGCTCTCGGACGGAGTCAAGCCCCGTCCGTACGGAGAGATTTTCAATCAAATGAGCCCTCTCTAAAAACAAGTCTGTACGCAAAGTGCTCCATAGCACCCGATGCGAAGCGAGTGGTGTGTGTCTGTCCGACTGCGTAATTGATTACAACCGCTCGCGGACGGAGTCAAGCCCCGTCCGTACGGAGGAGTTGTGATTAGATAAGCGCTCTCGGAGAGAAAAAAGCCCCTCACAATCCTGTAAGGGGCTTAGTTCTAATCAAACGGAAACTATTAATTTCCTCGGTCAATATAAGGCAGATAGACATCAAAATTATGCACAGGCGTATCGTCCTGAACACAAGTCTGGAAGTTGACGTCATCAATATACCAACCTTCGGCAGCCCCTGTATTGCCTGAACCAAGTCTAAAGCGGAATTGAACGGTTTTGCCCTTAAAGGGTTTCAAATCGACCACCGTGCGCACCCAGCCATCCGTGCTGCCACACCAAGCATTTTTACCAACTAAGGGGTTATAGCTTCCGCTTTTCACCGTTCCGTTATAAGGATTGGTGAGCAAATATGGTTTGGCAACTTGATTCCAGGTTTTGCCACCGTCGAGTGTCACTTCCAAAATTGCACCATCGTTACAATTGTTATCACTGTCAAAAGTCCAATAGTGCCAGAAAATTAACGATACCGGTTCTTCTGTTTGAGGGACATTGAATTCAGGTGATATCAAGCGTTGGTCAGAAATTGCCGCAGGAATCGTGCCCAGGACAGATTGCGGATTCGAAAAAGCGCGAACTGTCGTAATGTCAAATTTAATTATCGTGCTGGAGGACCCATCGGTTGTCCAATCACCTAAGTCGTCATTAAAATCGGTGAAATAGAGGCTTTCTTTGCGGCTTCCTTGCGCACAATCACCGGGTCCCGGTTTGGTTCGGGAAGTGAAAACCTGATCACTATCAACCTTGCCACAAACGTTCTCAGCAGAAACTCTCCAAAAATACTGGCTGTCAGAAATCAGATTTTTTGCCAATGTGAAAGACGTCCCGATAGTTCCGGCTCGATCAACTACCAATTGATTAAAGTTTTTATCAAAGGCAACCTGTAAATGATAGGTTTCAGCATCCACAACCGCATTCCAGCTAAAGGTAGTTAGTTGGGGAACATCACGGGCATTATCCGCCGGGGATTTTAAGCTGGGTCCCTTGCTAATCAGTTTGAAAATATTTAACTCAACTTCTGCTGTTTCAACCAACTCTCCGGAAGTGCCTGTAATCGTCAAAGTCTGAACGCCGGTTGCGGCACTGCCATCGCCAAGAATCGTAGCAGTCGTGGAACCGGGAGGAGTGAGCGAATTCTTAGCAAAAGTAGTTGTGTAACCTTGCAAGGCTGATGCACTAAGGTTTACAGAGCTGGCAAATTCGTTAATCGAGCTGAGGTTAATGGTAGCTATGTTTTCGCCAACATTACAAGTCTTCAATTGTTCTGGTTCAACTGTAATTCGAAAACCGGGAAATTTTGGGCCCATAATGATTTCGAGAGAGGGGTCTCCAAAAATATGATAGGTCTCACGGTAATAATTAGCAAGACCACCGGTTACATGAGTTAAACCATACCTCAATAAAGAAGAGATACTCGGTATTTCTTCCAATGTTTCATCTTCATATAGATGGTCGAATATCGCCTTTTCCAAAGCTTCATCTTCAGGCCAATAGGTGCTGTCGCTGGAGCCGAGGAAAACCAATGCGCCTTTATTCGGCGTAATCACCCAGGTATCGCTAAAAGCTTCTTGTGTATTAAAATCACCGGTAATACATGCATGAGAAGCTACATAAGGAATCACATTGCCGGTCATAGTCCGGATGTCATTCTGCGTCACCCGAGGAGCATCCCAAAAAGTTTCTGCACCATGCCCGGAATAGATCAGCATAGCACGACCGTCATTCATTGCATTAACCGCATGTGCTCCGGTACCGTTATAGGTAATTGCATAAACCTTGTCGCCACCGGGTTGGGGATTTTCCGGGAAGATGCCGGTGTAACCATGCGGCAGGGTGTAATTATCAATCACATAGTTGTGAGTGCGCTCGGCTACATCATAAAAACCACCATCGTTTGAAGCCAAAAATGCAGCTTTTTTAACCCAGTCTTCATCGCCACCAATTTGATCAAAGGCAAGGTATTTATCAATCATTGCTGTCAAGTGCTCATTGCTGCGAACAGGGAAACGGCCATAGAAGATATCGGCATCATATTCAGTCTCGCTGTCCATAGTAAAGTAATGCAAATCGGTGCGATAAGGGTTGCCAGTTTTCATCACATAGTTTGTGATGCTACCGGCTGGATTACCGCTCACATAATCGCCGACCAAAATAACATAAGTAGGAGGCGTACTTCCCTGATATTCTCCCTTAATGTAGTTTTTAATCGCGGTTGTGTTGTTGCCACCAACGGTAGTGATATTGACAACCGAAACGGTGAATCCCTGACTTTGTTTCAAAGCAACAAATGGCGCCAGTCCCGCTTCCCATTGATTGGCAGTAATAATCAAAATTCGTTCCGCTTCATTGGGGACAGCAAGGGGACGTCCCTGATTGTAATTTAAAACAACATTCTTCAAGCTTTTATTGAACGCATCAGAATTGAGACGATCAGCTTCCGCATAAGTCAAAGCCATATCGCTCCCCGCCAAATTAAGCCGGAAACTCAAGTCGGATGTCGTTTCCATTTCGCCCATAACTGCGTTATATCGAACGGGACGAATCTCAATGGTCAAAATTCTGTGACCGCGGGTAATCGAATCATTCACAATTGCAACATTCTCAGCAGGATAAAAACTGTTTCCATAGAATTGTGGGTCTGCCATCACAACCGGTTCGGACTCACTACATTTTGAGGGTGAAGGTTGAACAGCTGCAATTTGTCCCTCGAAACCAAGCGCATTAAGGCTAACATTTTGAGTCTGTGCCTCCAATATCTCCACACTAATTTCAGCTTCTAAGGGAACTTCAATCATTTGGCGAAGCACAGGCAGAGCCGGCGCTCCGATTTCGGTCGTTTCGAGGTAGTTTTCGCCTTCAAAGCTCAGATAATTTTGGCCACCCAGAATGGTGTTACCGAGGTTCACTCCGGGCATAATTGCCTGAACATCGATCGCTTCAGAGGACGCATCAAGAATTTGGACTTCGGGATTGGCCGCCGCTTTTTCGCCAAAAGCGAACCATTGACCGCACCCATCTTGGGCAAGTGCTGGAGTTACCGAAACACCAATCATAATCAATACTGCTAATAGACAAATTGCACTAACAACTGGATGGATATTTTTTCTATGGGTTTGCATTAAATCTCCAGAGATTTATAATGTCGGACTGATGCCCAGCAAATTTTACCAGCCTTATGTTAATTGCATAGTCTTTTTTACAAAATTTGGTATTCTCCAACGATAATGTCATCCCTGACGGTCGACATCGAGGGTATATTCTTTATTAGCACACAGAATATACTATTTTTGTACGGACAGGGCTTGTCTCTGTCCGCCATTACGTTGATCCGATGAGCCTCTCGGACGGAGATACACCGCTCGCTTCGCATCGGGGACTTATTCTTTGTATAATATTATATTTGTACGGACAGGGCTTGTCTCTGTCCGCTAATGCTTTGATCCGATAAACCCCTCGGACAGAATTTTCTTTTCCCCGATTCCTGCTCCCCGCTCCCCGTTTGTGATAAACTTATGCCCATGCTCGCTCACGTCTTTTCTTGCGCTGTTGTTGGCCTTGATGGTGTCCTTATTGACATCGAGGTCGATTATGGACAGGGATTGCCGGGGCGTATCGCAACCGTTGGCTTGCCCGACGAAGCCGTCAAAGAGAGCAAAGAACGGGTATTTTCCGCCATCAAAAACGCTTCGCTTGTCTTTCCCCGCCAGCCTCTGACAATTAACCTCGCCCCCGCTTCAGTTCGTAAAGAAGGACCCTTTTTCGATCTGCCCATAGCAATTGGTGTCCTGATTACCAGCGATCAAATTGACGCGGAAGCCATCGAAAGCTCCTTAATCCTCGGCGAACTTTCTTTGGATGGAACGGTCCGGCATGTGCGTGGGGTTTTGGCAGCTGCCGCCCTGTCTCGTTCGGAAGGCTATAAAAAACTTTACGTACCGGCCCAGGACGCCGCCGAAGCTTCGCTGATCCCCGAAATCGAAGTCTACCCGGTTGAAACGCTCCACCAACTCTGGCAGCACCTTAACGGCGAGAACCTGATCGCGCCTTTCAAAGCCGGCGACCTCACCGCTCCCGAATTTGAAATGCCCTACACCGATTTCAGCGAAATCAAAGGACAGGAACACATCAAACGTGCGCTCGAAATCGCCGCAGCCGGTGGGCATAATCTCCTGATGACCGGCTCTCCCGGTGCCGGCAAGACGCTTTTGGCTCGGGCAATGACCTCAATTTTGCCTTCAATGAGCCTCGACGAATCTCTTGAAGTTACCCGCATCTACTCCATCAGCGATCAACTGGCAGCCGGAACACCCCTCATTCGGCAACGCCCTTTCCGTGCCCCCCACCACACCATCAGCCATGCCGGCTTAGTTGGCGGCGGGCATATTCCGCGCCCGGGTGAAATTTCGCTGGCACATCGTGGAGTTTTATTCCTCGACGAATTACCCGAATTTGGCAAACGCATTCTCGAGGTTTTACGCCAACCGCTTGAAGACAAAGTCGTAACCATCAGCCGTGCTCAGGGAGCTTTCACCTTCCCGGCTAATTTTATGCTCGTCGGTGCAATGAACCCCTGCCCATGCGGTTATTTTGGCGATAACATGCGCCAATGCACCTGCCCGCCTGCGGCAATCAGCAACTATCAAAAACGCATCTCCGGCCCGCTTTTAGACCGAATCGACATCCATCTGCAGGTATCCCGCGTCGATTATCTCAAACTTAGCGAACAACGCACCGGTGAAAATTCGGAAACAATTCGAGCCAGGGTTGAAGCGGCCCGTCAGATTCAGCTCAAGCGTTTTGAAGGCACAAAATTAGTCAGCAATGCCGATATGACCCCAAAAGAAATCCGGGTCTATTGCCAGTTGGACCTTTCCGGAGAAGCCCTGATGCGAACCGCAATGCGCCAATTGCGCCTGACCGCCCGCGGTTACCACCGCGTCCTAAAACTCTCCAGAACCATAGCAGACAGCGCCGGTGAAGCCAATATCAAGAGCGAACACCTCGCCGAAGCCCTCCAATACCGCCAGATTGAAGACAATTAAAGCAACAAACCCGCTCTAAGCCCTGGCTTTCGGCTACATAACAAAAAAATCTCACCCGTATCCCATGGCTACGTGTATAATCAATAGAATCACCCAAAATGTGAGGGACCATGGCAGAAAACAACACAAACACCAATCAACGAAACGAACTCCATCGGGCAATTTGGAACATCGCCAACGACCTGCGCGGTGCGGTTGACGGTTGGGATTTTAAACATTATGTTCTCGGAATGCTTTTTTACCGCTATATTTCCGAAAACCTTAGCGACTACATCAATGAAACCCAACAAAAAGCCGGTGTCAAAGATTTCTCATATGCCAGTCAATCCGATGCCTACGCCGAAAACGCCCGGCAGCAATTGGTTAAAACCAAAGGTTTCTTCATCCTTCCCAGCGAACTCTTTGAAAATGTTCGTCGCAATGCCCCTGCCGACCCAAACCTCAACACCACCCTTTATAACGTTTTCAAAAACATTGAAGCCTCAAGCATAGGCTCTGAATCCGAACAAAACTTCAAAGGACTCTTTGAAGATATGGACGTCAACAGCAATAAACTCGGCAATGGCGTCCTTGAACGCAACAGACGCCTGGTCAACCTGATGAACGGTATCGGCGAGATGAAACTGGGCACCTACAAAGAAAATCATATCGATGCCTTTGGCGATGCCTATGAATTCCTGATGACCATGTACGCATCCAATGCCGGTAAAAGTGGCGGCGAGTTTTTCACTCCCCAATACGTATCCGAATTGCTCACTCGGATTGCCCTCGATGGCAAAACTGATGTCAACAAAGTTTATGACCCGGCTTGTGGTTCCGGCTCGCTTTTGCTCAACTTTGCCAAAATTTTAGGCAAAGAAAACGTCCGGCAAGGCTTTTTTGGTCAGGAAATCAACCTGACTACCTATAACCTCTGCCGCATCAACATGTTCCTTCACGATATCCCCTATAACCAATTCCATATCGGTTTAGGCAACACGCTCACCGAACCGCTTTGGGAAGACAACGAACCCTTCGAGGCGATTGTTTCCAATCCGCCCTATTCCATCAAATGGGAAGGCGACAACAACGGTCTGCTAATCAACGACCCGCGCTACTCCCCGGCTGGCGTCCTGGCACCAAAATCCAAAGCCGACATGGCTTTCATTATGCACTGCCTCAGCTGGCTGGCAACCAGCGGCACGGCTGCCATTGTCTGCTTCCCCGGTATCATGTATCGCGGTGGAGCTGAACAAAAAATCCGCAAATATTTGATTGATAATAACTTTGTCGATTGCATCATCCAGCTTCCGGGGAACCTATTCTTCGGCACCGGCATCGCCACCTGTATCATGGTCCTCAAAAAATCCAAAAAGGATAACCACACCCTCTTTATCGACGCATCAGAAATGTTCGTCAAGGTTACCAACCAAAATAATTTTAGCCCTGAACAGATTCAACAAATTTTGGGTCTCTTCACCGACCGGGCAAACGTTGCCTACAAATCCCGCCTGGTTGCCAATGAAGAAATTGCCGAGCAAAATTACAACCTCTCCGTCAGCAGCTATGTTGAGAAAGAAGACAGGCGCGAGGTGGTTGATATCAAAGAATTGAACGTAGAAATTCAGAAAATTAGCTCCAGAGTAAACCAATTGCGCAGTGAAATAGATGAAATCATTGCCGAGATTGACCCTGAATCTCTTGGTGGTGAAGGACGATGAGCCATTTAGAAGACTTAATTGCTGAATACTGCCCTGATGGAGTGGAATACAAGAAACTTGGTGACGTCTGCGAATTTGTTAAAGGCAAAGGTCTTTCTAAAAATGCTAAGGGGCTTGGTGAAATCCCAATTATTTTATATGGAGAACTTTACACTACTTACAGTAACTATATCACTTCAGTTGTCTCTCATACATCTAAAGACCAAATAACATCCAGCCCAATTATTCGCATGGGAGATCTAATCATCCCAATTTCGAGCACCACCAAAGAGGCTCAAATTGGTAAAGCATCAGCATATAAGGCCAATTATTCTGCTTTTTTAGGTGGCGATGCAATCCTGATGAGACATCATCAAAACCCGGGTTATTTAGTATATCTGCTCAACAGTCAATGGTTTGAGAAGCTAAAGATGAAATGTGTCTTTGGAACAACAATAAACCACTTACATCCGCAAAAGCTGGCGGAAATTAAAATTCCACTTCCGCCAATTATTGTACAACAAGAGATTGTACGTATTCTTGACAAAATGACAGAACTTGAACGAGAGCTGGAGGCAGAGCTGGAGGCAGAGCTGGAGGCTCGGATTTTACAATATGAACATTACCGTGTCAACCTCCTCGATTTTAGTTCCGATATTCCTCGTCCTCCCCGCCTCACCCACCTCCTCCAAACCCTCTGCCCTGATGGAGTGGAAGATAAATCACTTCAGCAGATATCATCTCAGATGTATCGAGGTGCAGGTATTAAGCGTGACCAATTAACAGAGTCAGGAACTCCTTGTGTTAGATATGGCGAAATTTATACAACCTATGGCTTGTTTTTTGACAAATGCGTATCATTCACAGATTCTAATGCTATAACATCAAAAAAATATTTTTCACATGGTGACATTTTATTTGCAATAACAGGAGAAAAGGTCGAGGAAATCTCAAAATCCACTGCTTATCTTGGAAACGATACTTGTTTAGCAGGTGGTGATATAGTGGTAATGAAGCATAAAGAAAATGCCAAATTTTTATCGTATGCACTTTCGACTCAAGACGCACAAAAACAAAAAAGCTTAGGGAAGGTTAAAAGCAAAGTCGTGCATTCAAGCGTACCTGAAATTGGTAAAATTCGTGTCCCTGTTCCACCTCTCCCCATCCAGGAAGAAATCGTCGCCATCCTCGACCGCTTCGAAGCGCTGGTCAGCGATCTCAAAGATGGCTTGCCCGCCGAAATCGCCGCCCGCCGCAAACAATACGAATATTACCGCAACCAACTCCTCACCTTCCCACCCCTCGATTAACCCATCCGTACGGACAGGGCTTGTCTCTGTCCGCCTATTATTGATCAAATGAGCCTTGTCTCCGCCCGCCAATAATTAATCCCTCCGTACGGACAGGGCTCGTCTCTGTCCGCCCATTATTGATTAAAAGCGTCTTATTTAAAGGGAAAGCCTCGTCTCTGTCCGCCTATTATTGATTAAAAGCGCATTGTTTAAAGGGAAAGCCTCGCCTCTGTCCGCCAATGATTCATCAGAAGAGCAATAGCAGAATTGCTTGCCTTTCCCCTTTCCGCCAATGGTTTGGATAGATAATTGCTCTCGGACGGAGATGAACCCCGTCCGTACGAGTCTTGATTGCATAAGCCTTTCTGAAGGGCTCGCTTTATCCCTATACCGCCTCTCCCCATCCAGGAAGAAATCGTCGCCATCCTCGATCGCTTCGAAGCGCTGATCAGCGATCTCAAAGATGGCTTGCCCGCCGAAATCGCCGCCCGCCGCAAACAATACGAATATTACCGCAACCAACTCCTCACCTTCCCACCACTGAACTAACCCATCCGTACGGACAGGGCTCGTCTCTGTCCGCCTATTATTGATCAAAAGATTGATTTTCTTGTACGGACAGGGCTCTATAGCACCCGACGCGAAGCGAGTGGTGTGTCTCTGTCCGCTAACGATTGATCAGATAAGCATTGGCAGGATAGCTCGCCTCTGTCCGCCTAATGTTGATCAGAAGAGCGCCCTCGGACGGAGGTGAACCCCGTCCGTACGAGTTTTGCATTTTGGAATAAGAAAATGCAAATTTTAAGCAAAAGTATTTGCAATTTAAAGTTATACTAATCCCATGGAAGACAGACCAACTCGTAAATCCCCAAGGCTAAAAGGTTATGATTATTCAAGGCTTGGCGCCTATGCAATAACAATCAATTCTTATAAAAATGAACATATTTTTGGTCGTGTGGAGTTTGGTCTAATTGGCAATAAGATGCATTTATCTGATATAGGCAAAATAATTGAGAAGACAATTCAAGATCTTAAAGAAAGATTTCCAGAATTTGAAATGCTTAATTATGCAATCATGCCAAATCATGTTCACCTCCTCATTTCAAAAAACAATGAAAATGGCGAAAAGAACCGTTCTATGTCAGATTACATCTGTGCTTTTAAATCCCTGGTATATAACAAAACAAGAAAACTTTACCCAAAACAACCAATCTGGCATTCAAGATCCTATGACCGCATTATAAGAAATGATGACGAACTGGAAAAATATTGGCGTTATATCGAATTTAATGTGGATAAATGGGAGCAAGATTTACTCTTCAATCCTCCGCAAGATACAAAATAGTGAATAATCATCCGCTCCCCGATTGGTGTAAAATTATCCTAAGGGAGATTCCACAATGACCAATTACAACATCGTCGCCGCCACAAACGAAGCCACTGTAGTCGCTGAATGTAAGCCCACGCCATATACCGCCGAGACCTATCAAAGCGAGGCAGACCTCGAACGCCAGTTCATCGAGCAACTTGGCGTCCAGGGATATGAATACATCACGATTAAAACCGAATCAACCTTAATCAACAACCTGCGGCTGCAATTGGAAGCTCTCAACAAAATGAGCTTCAGCGATGACGAATGGCAACGCTTTTACACCGAAAGTATTTCCAATGCAAAAGAAGGCATCGTTGAAAAAACCAAAAAAATCCAAATCGACCACATTCAGTTGCTCATTCGAGATGATGGCGAACCTTTCAACGTCAAACTAATTGACAAAAAGCAAATCCACAATAACAAACTCCAGGTGCTTAATCAATACGAAAACAGCTCCGGAAAATATGCTAATCGTTATGACGTTACCATTTTAGTCAATGGCTTGCCTCTCGTTCACATCGAGCTAAAAAGACGCGGGGTTGCCATCCGCGAAGCCTTCAACCAAATCAATCGTTACCAACGGGACAGTTTTTGGAGCGAATCGGGTTTGTATCAATATGTCCAGCTATTTGTCATTTCGAACGGAACCGACACAAAATACTATTCCAACACAACCCGCAACCAACATATTGAAGAATTGAACAAAAGCAAGCAGGGCTCAGGCAAGAAAACCAGCTACAGTTTTGAATTTACCAGTCATTGGGCAGACTTGCGCAACCGAAACATCAACGACCTGATAGATTTCACAAGGACTTTTTTCGCCAAACACACTTTGCTCAATGTTTTGACGCATTATTGCGTTTTCAACAGCCAGGACCAACTCTTGGTAATGCGCCCCTATCAAATCGCGGCAACCGAAAAAATCCTCAACCGCATTTTGACTTCGACCAATAGCCATAAGACCGCAGGCGTTGAAGCCGGGGGTTATATCTGGCACACAACCGGTTCGGGAAAAACGCTGACCAGTTTCAAAACTGCCCTCCTGGCAAGCGAGCTTGATGGCATTGACAAAGTACTTTTTGTTGTCGACCGAAAAGATCTTGACTATCAAACCATGCAGGAATACGATAAATTTCAAAAAGGTGCAGCAAACGGAAACACCTCAACCCGTATGCTACAAAAACAACTCGAAAATCCGAGCGAGAAAATTTTGATTACCACCATTCAAAAACTCTCCCGCTTTGTCAGCACAAACAAGGTTCATGATATTTATAAAAAGCATGTCGTTCTGATTTTTGACGAATGCCATCGCTCACAATTTGGCGATATGCGCCAGACAATCGTCAGAGCTTTCAAAAATTATCACATTTTTGGGTTTACCGGCACACCAATCTTTGCCGATAACGCCAACACCAACGCAAAAGGGCAGGTTTGGACAACCGAACAGGCTTTTGGCGAGCGATTGCATACCTATACGATTGTCGATGCAATTAATGACGGAAATGTCCTGCCCTTCCGTGTCGACTATATCAACACGATCAAGACTAATCCTGATATTGACGACCAAAAGGTTTTAGCGATTGACACCGAACGCGCTGAACTTGACCCCCGCCGTATAAGCAAAGTGGTTGAATATCTACTCGAACATTTTGACCAAAAAACCAAACGCAATTTTGGATACAAAAAAGATGGTGTCAAAAAATATGGTTTTAACGCTATTTTTGCCGTATCGTCAATCAGTGCAGCAAAAACTTATTATACAGAAATCAAGAAACAAATTGCTGCTTCAGGTAAAGATTACAAAATAGCAACAATTTACAGCTTCAGTGCCAATCCTGATGACCCCGAAAGTGGTTTACCGGATGAGAGTTTTGAGCTCGAAGATTTGGATGTCAGCGACCGCGATTTTTTGGAAACAGCAATCGAAGACTATAACCAGCAATTTCACACAAATTACGACAGCTCATCAGATAAGTTTGAGAATTACTACAAAGACCTTTCAATGCGCGTCAAAAACCGCGAAGTTGATTTGCTGATTGTTGTAAACATGTTTTTGACCGGTTTTGACGCCACTACACTAAACACGCTTTGGGTAGATAAGAATCTGCACTCACATGGGCTGATTCAAGCCTTT
>Ga0265295_1004574_pt1 | contig 18495 bp, 17 predicted proteins | sample Munlansysbiofilm_FD_192503 | JGI IMG/M metagenome (GOLD analysis project Ga0265295, IMG submission 192503) | Leachate microbial communities from a municipal landfill in Southern Ontario, Canada - Methane capture system biofilm | ecosystem: Engineered > Solid waste > Landfill > Unclassified ...
CCCGAACACGGAAGTTAAGATCTCCAGCGCCGATGGTACTGCAGGGGAGTCTCTGTGGGAGAGTAGGACGCCGCCGGATTATCTTTATACAAAGCCCCGATCATGGAAACATGGCCGGGGCTTTTTTGCGTTTTTCATATGAAAAATAAGGTGCTGGGTACCGGTGGTTAACAGCAATTGTTTTTTCATTGTTCGTTGTGACAGGATAACCAAAGGGGCGGAATAACACTGGTCCCGCCCTGTACTATCGTGTTTCAGCGTTCGTTGTGTCCGTAAGGACATGTGGATTATGTAAAGACACCCTGGAGCTTTTAGCTCCAGGGTGAACCAAAGTATTATTTTCGTTTCCCAGGCAGCTCCCACTCTTCCACCCGGGTGGTATCATAAATCTCCTCCCAACCTGTGATCATGCCGGAGATGTGGCTGAAAAGGGAGTGGCCCGTGGTGGTCATATACACATGAACCAGGAGAAAAGAGACCAGCATGAACGCAAGCAGCGTATGGAGCAAGGCCACCGGCGCCAGAGGTATGTTCATCCAAGCCCAGCTGTTCCAGGTGTAGTACAGGAGCCCGGTCACCATCTGCAGGGGCAGCAGCAGTGCCGACAGTCCCAGATAGGTCAAGCGCTGCAGGGGGTTGTGTTTGGCACCGGGGGACTTTTCAACCGGATGGGGCTTTCCCTGGAAGATACCCCGGGCATAATACATCATCACGGCAAACAGCTTTTTGGTGGTGGGGATATACTGTCTCCACTCCCCGGTGGTAAAGAGCCAGAAGACGAAAAAGGCAAACAGTACCAGCCAGGAGAGCCCGATGAAGTTGTGGATGTTGACGGCCCGTTGAAATCCCAGCAGGGAATAGGTGCCGTGGACCTCCAGCCCGGTAATGATAAGGGCAATTATCATCAGCGCCTGGAGCCAGTGCCAGAATCTTTCAAACCGAGTATAGAGATATATTTTAATGATTTTTTTTTCATTCATTGCTGTCTCTCCTTCCGTTCCTGGTAAAAAATCGGCCCAGCCCATGGAGTCCGACACCCCCCAGGGAACCCAGGACAATGAGCCATCCAAGTGAGTCCACAAGCCTGACCCTGTCCCTTCCGGGCATGTAAAATCCGGTCAGATTGGCCAGACGACCTGTGTCACGTGTGTGGCATTTAATGCAGGCCAGGGCCTGGGTTTTCGGGGCCACCATATGGGTGATGGGAAAGGCGTAGGTGGTTTCCACAAAATCGAACTCACCCGAAAAGGGCAGATTGAGGCTTGCATTGCCTAAGGAAATGGCCTCGTTCCAGTCAAAGGTGGTCCAATATCCTTTATCTCCGGACAGAAGTGGTGTCAGCAGGGTTTTATGCACCTTGTCGTAAGGTTGTCTGCCGCGATGGATCTTAAAGGGATAGATGCGCGAGTCTGGATCAGATCCATCACCCACTGGATGGCTGACTTTCACGACCGTGGCCGGATCAATGACATCCTTTGCCGTGGCACTGGTCTGTGTGCCGTTGGACCAGAAGTATTCAGGGACTACGTTTTTATCCCAGACCATCTCCCCCTTGATGGATTGGTAGATGTCCTTTCCCAGGTCTCCCGTGACATTGTAGGGCTTTCCATCTTTCAAGTCACCGGCCCTGCTCCAGTCCCAGCTCATCTTGGTGGGATTAACCCTTGCGTATTCGGGAATGTGACAAGCCTGGCAGGAGACTTCATCTGTGTGATCATTCATCTTGGAATCGTTGGTATGGGGGGCATCACTGTGGCAGGAGACACAGGTGATTTTGGGTGCCAGATCATCCTCCAGGAGGCTCTGGGTTTTCTCCACTGCAGGATTAGTATAAATCCGGCCGGCAATGTTATGGTTGGTGGTGGTATGGCACCGGGTACAGGTGAAATTTTCGCCATCAATTCCCATGTGCACGTCCAGAGCCTTGTTGGGCTTCATGAGGGAGGTGTCCAGATCACCGTGCTTTACCCCATCACCACCACCGCCCTTGAAATGACACTCGCCGCAGTTACTGCGACCGGGAAGACCGATTTTACCCACTGCTGAAGAGACTTCTTTTTGAATCTCCGCCATAATCTTCAGGGTCTCGGGATCATCATCCCGGACAAATGCCTGGATGTCGGTAAATGCTTCGGAATAGTTGAATTTTTCCATGCCGTGGCACTTCAGGCAGTTGATCCCCTCCTCCACCCCGTTCCAGCCGGTATGGCATTTAAGGCAGGCCTTGTCCTCCATGGCATTGGCGGAGATACAGAAGTTGTTCACCGAATACCCGGCTTTTCCGTAAGTAATATCGTCTTTGCTGCCCGATGCAAGCCAGGTCCAGTGGATGGTTTGGTGAAACTGCTCTGCTGCCTCAGAATGACAGGAAAGGCACGCCTGGGTCACCTCTTCACCGGACATGAAAGGCTTTTTCAATGCCTCGTGGGTGGTGTGGTCCGTGGTACTCCATCTTTTGTCGCGCTTGACCGCCTGTTTTGCAAGTTTTCGCCCAGGGGCCTCGTCATCCCTCGGATCCGAGGCAGCTCCGGTGAAAAACGGCGGACTGGCCAGCGATAAAAAAGCTGCCGCCAATAGGGGCAATAATACTCTGGGAATTATCATTCTTGCCATTCAGACCTCCAATTCGTATGTTCAAAAAAGCCTGGCACTCAAAGGTAGCAGGCGAGAGAGCAACAGGATTATTTACAGGTCGCAGGGGAGGAAGAATCTGCGGCATACCCGTAGAGATACGAATAGATATCAAGGAGATCTTCATCACTCAAAGCATCCCACTCCGGAGCGCACTTGAACTCAGAAAAATCTTTGGTTTCAAATACCTGCTTCCACTGGGCCATGGTCTTATCGCTGGGATTGATGGGGGGCTTTGCCTCGCTCACCTCACTCTCACTCCTCTCAAAACATGCCGTGTACACTTTTCTGTAGGTATATTTCCCCTTTCTCTTGTTGCCGCCGGGACCATCGTCCGCTGCAAAGGAAACGGTAATAAAGCCTAATATGAACAAAATGGCCAGCATGGAAACACCTATCTTTTTACACATCGTTTTTTCTCCTTGTTATTCCCAGTAGATAACCTGGTCATGATTTAAAATGTCATTGACCAGGCTCTGCCAGTCAATGTTTGGATCGTAGAGTTCCACTACCGAAACCACACTGTTCCTGGAAATCTCCTCAAACAGCTCCCGCATGGCTTCATCGGGACGGGTTTTCAGTATATGCAGATTCTTCACTCTTCACTCCAGATCAAAATCTTAAAGGGGCTTACCCTTCGGTCTTTTTGATTTTATAGGAGCCGTTCTCGTTAAATGAGCAACCAGCTTCAAGGTAGTAGACATCTTTTAAAGAGGGCCGCACATCCTTGGTCATGTAGTATCCTTCCCCGCTTCTGGCTCCGGTGGAGCAGACATATACGATGAGCTTATCTGTGGGCAGATCTTTGATCTTATTTTCCAGATCATCCACTGGAATGTGCACTGAGCCCGTAAAGGCGCCTTTATCAAACTCATCTTTATCCCGAACATCTATGATCATCATGGCTTCGGGTGAATTGGCCAGCAGGTCCTCAAACATGGCAATGTCCATGCTGCCTTCTACCTCACCGGCTTTTACCGTTAAGGTCGTTGACGCCCCAAAGGCCTTTTTCCATTCTGGATATCCTTTGGCAAACACCTTTACATTGGTGTATCCAAGCTTTTCAGCTTTTTGGGCGGATTTGTGGCTTAGTTTGCACTCTATCCCTTCACAGTAGTAAATCAGCAGAGCACTTTTGTCTGCTGGAAGCAGATCAATATGCTTGTCAAACTCGTTGTCAGGAATATTCACTGCCCCCGGGATATGGCCTTTTACATACTTTGGTTTATAGGGTCTTGCATCAATGAGCATGACATGGTCAGGCATTGGCATGCCGGTATGATCCTTGACAAACTTCACATCAACAATGGAGTGATAGTACCATGAAGGCGCTTCCTGGCTGGTGGTATCTGCTGCATTTCCCTGGAAGGCGTATCCAGAGATGATGACTGCCAGAAGGACAATGACAGCCATACAGGGTGTTCTCAATGGTTTTTTCATTGTTTTTATCTCCTTATAGTTTACTCTCCTGAAATGCAAGGTGCATGCCAGAACAGTTCTGAGGGATCATTAAGCGTTAAAAGCACTGTCGTACAAGGATTTTTATGCATTTTGAAAATAGAGGCTATCGCGAAAGAGAAAACGGAATTGTTAATCGTATACGAATGTGTTAATGCCATTGTTAATACGTTAACACGTTAACATATGGGAGGAGAACAATGGATATCGGAAAACATTGGCAAACCATCATCGAATCCGTTCAGGATGGGGTCATCATCGTGGACCCCGGGGGAAATATCATGGCCGCCAACACCACCGCTCTTCTCATGACCGGCTATAAAAGCGAAGAACTCATTGGCACATCATGCCGGATACTCAACTGTACCGGTTGCCGGATCCTTGGAGCAGGCAGGGGCAAAGAATGGTGTACCCTCTTTTCCAGCGGATTGATCCGGGATAAAAAATGTCTGATTACCCACAAGGACAACCGGTCGGTCCAGATCCTCAAAAGCGCAACGGTTTTCTACGATGATGATGGAAAGATTGTTGGTGCAGTGGAGACCCTGAAGGATATTTCAGACAACATTAAATTTCAAAACGAATTGATCTCATTAAAAAAAACCTATCTTTTAGATGATGGATTCCACGGTATCGTCGGCAGGAGCCCGGTGATGGAATCCCTATTTGAGCTGATCGAAAATGTGGCCGCCACTGAAACCCCGGTGATGATACTGGGCCAAAGCGGTACAGGAAAAGAACTTGTAGCCCGGGCAATACACGATATAGGGGTGAGAAAGGACAAACCCTTTATAAAGGTCAATTGCGCAGCCCTCAACGAAAGCCTCCTGGAAAGTGAGCTCTTCGGCCATGTCAAAGGGGCCTATACCGGTGCCAATCGGGATCGGATCGGCCGGTTTGAGGCGGCCCACGGCGGCTCCATATTTCTTGATGAGATCGGAGATATTCCTTTGTCCATCCAGGTCAAATTACTGCGGGTACTGGAAGAAAAAAAAATTGAAAAGGTGGGAGACAACGTCCCCATTGATGTGGATGTCCGCATCATAACTGCCACCAACAGGGACCTGGAACAGCTGATCCAGGAGAACACCTTCAGGGAAGATCTGTTCTTCCGGATCAATGTTTTTCCCATTAGATGCCCTTCACTGGGTCGTCGCCTGGAGGACATTCCCCTCATTGCCCAGCACTTTGTCACTGTCAATGCCCGGAGAACAAAGAAAAATATTCTGGGATTCACCCCAGAAGCCATGCGGCGAATGATGGCCTATTATTGGCCGGGAAACGTGCGGGAGGTGAGAAATGCAGTGGAATACGCTTTTGTTCTCTGTAATGGCAGCAGTATCGGCCCGGAGCATCTTCCGGAGAGAGTTATTGCCTGTACCGATCCTGAAAATAAAAAAAAATCGATCTGTACCGATAACACTGTGATACCATCATCAGAAAATGAACGCACCGAGCTGATCCAGGCACTCAAATCCTCTGGCAGGAACCAAACCCGGGCGGCGCACATACTTGGGATCAGCCGGGTCACTGTGTGGAAACGCATTAAAAAACATGGCATTGATCTCCAGCGGGATCTGGGTATCTAAACATCTTAACCCTGTCTGACTGACGAAAACAGTTTACCAAATTTGGTTGACTCTTGTGTTTTGAGGGACAAGCTACTATTCTATGCCCTGCTTTTGTCGCTCAGTCCAGGGTTGTATTTTTATCGCTTGATTTAACTTGGTACCTAAGGTGCTCTATGGAATTTAATATACTCTTAACCGGGTTGTTCGTTTTTTTTGCAAGGATGTGCGATGTTTCCCTAGGGACCATGCGAACAATCATGACCGTTCAGGGAAAAACCGTTATCGCATTTGTGCTGGCCCTGTTTGAAATAACCATCTGGCTTCTTGTGGTGAACACAGTCCTCAACCAGATCAATGAACAGCCGATTCTCATTGCTTTTTATTCCTTTGGATATGCGACAGGGAACGTAGTTGGCATTCTTGTTGAGCGCAGGCTGGCCTTTGGTATTATTATTTTGAAGCTGCTGACAAGGAGTGCAGGCCATGAAATGGCAGAATTCTTAAGGGCAAAGGGACTGCCTGTCACGGTGTATGTGGGTGAGGGAATGCAGGGGCCAATCAGTGAGCTTTATCTTGCATGCAGCCGGAGGAAATTAAGGTGGATTCTGCCCGAGGTCAAAAAAATAGATCCCAAGGTCTTTTATATCATAGAGCAGGCTCGGGACATGAGCCATGTATTGAAACCCCTCAGCAGTCCCATGGGCGGCTGGAGAAGTCGGGGTAAGAAAAAATAGCTAAGCTTCCTAAACGTCCAGGGATGCGATGAATTCGCCCATCACCCTGAGCACCTTTTTCTCTGCCTGGAGATGGGGAACGTGCCTTGTTCGATCAATGACAGCTGTTTTCACCGGTCCTGACACTCCGTTTTTAATTTCCTCCACCTGGGCAAGGGTCGCAAATTCATCCTCCCCTCCCTGGATCACGAGAACGGGACAGGTGATTGATCCAAGCAGATTTTTCATATTCCAGGATCTGAATCGGGGATCGAGCCATCTGTCGGACCATCGCCTGAATACAGAGTCGGTCCTCCCTCCATGGTATCTGGCAAGCTTTTCTTTTAAACCGCCCCTTTCATAGGCCGATACAACTCTGGATATTCCCTTTATTGTGACCTCTTCAACAAATATATGGGCCGCCTCTGTTATGACACCCACCAATTTTTGCGAATGCATTGCAGCATGGATAAGGGCAATGGTGCCTCCGTCGCTGTGGCCGATGAGAACAGGATTTTTTACCTTGCAGATCTCCAGGATCTCATCGAGTATCCTGGCTTCCTTTTCAAGGTAATCCAGGGGCCAGGGGCTTAAGTCATGGGTGGAAGCGGGGTCTGAATCTGAACTTGAAGGGGCTTCGGGCATTCCATATCCAAACCGTTCGTACAAAAAACCAGGACTCCCTGTTGTCCGGCAAAGGGCAACAGGAAACGTTTTCCACTGGGCAATGCTGCCAAGGCCCTCGTGGAGAAAAACTAGGGTGGGCCCATTGTTGATGCCCGGTTCCGTGGCAAGGTGTTGTGCCTTAAGCCTTTCCTGGCCACCATAAATGTCAAAGTTGGTTCTGGTTATGGATTGCTCTATCCCGTCGTTCATGGAGGTCATTATTTCTCCCTGGTAGTCCGAGTTTATAAATTTACCCCGGGATTTCTTTCTTCAATGTCTCTTTCTCCCAAGATCCCTGGCCCATTGACGGGGAAGCTCCACCTTTGACCCTGCGGCCTTGGAGTCCTCTTCAAGGATCAAGAGGCGAACCCGCCCCGTTGCCGCAAGCCTTCCCTGGTCATCGTACACCCCTGCCTCCCACACATGGGAACGGCGTCCCATGGTCAAGGGGGCTGCCGTGCCTGTCAGCACCCCCGAGCGTACTGCCCTTAGAAAGGATGTCGAGTTTTCTATGCCAACGGCACTCTTGCCTTCTGCAAAAACATTCATGGCAGCCCCGGCACTGCACAATGATTCGATGATTGAGGAGTAAACTCCACCGTGGACAAGGCCATAGGGCTGAAAAATGGTCTCGGTGACCGGAACTTTTGCCACAATCCTGGAAAGAGTAGCCTCGGTAAAGTACAATCCTATGGCCCGGTTGAATCCTCCAAGGGTGTTGTTCAGAATTTCCACCAGGTTTTCAGGGACATCGTTTTTGAAATCTTGATTTTTCATAGAGTTTCCTATCCTAAGTAAGGGACTATCAGTATAGTTCCTGTGCTCTTCGATCCTTAATCCATAAAACATATCATAAAATTATCTGTAATCTCAATGGTTTCTTTTTGGGTCTAAAAATCCCATGGGGTGTCCTTGTCTGGTGCCTGACACAAAAAAAGATCTTGACAGCTTTCAATTGACCGTGTAGGGATGATCCAGGTAATTAAAGTAACTAACCCCGAGCGCAGATATTAACCTTTAAGTTACAGGATGCAATTTCGTGGACCTATCCTTTGCAGACAATCATCGTGTAGACTATTATTGGTTTTATTTTTATAGCTCAGACCTGCCCGGGGTGCGCTGAACTCTATAAAATGAACAAAGCGATCAAAGCCGTGGGCAGAACTCCCACGGCTTTTTTGTTTCTGGTCGTGGAGAAGTACCTGCCCTGCGGTCCTTTTATCTTAATCTTTAACAGGAGACCGTGCCATGACACAGACCTATGATGTAAACGTTAGAGCGTTTGAAACTCTTATTTCCCCGGACACCCTCAAGAATGAACTTCCCATGACCGAAGCATCCATTGCCACGGTCATTGAAAGCCGTGCAACCATTGCCAGGATCCTCAACGGGGAGGATCACCGCCTTCTGGTGATCACGGGGCCCTGCTCGATCCACGATGAGACTGCAGCCCTGGATTATGCAGAAAAACTCAACCGCCTGAGTCGGAAGGTCGCAGATCAGATCTATATCGTCATGCGGGTTTACTTTGAAAAACCAAGAACAACGGTGGGCTGGAAGGGGCTGATCAATGATCCGGGTATGGATGGATCCTGCGACATGGCAACCGGTCTTAGAAGGGCTCGAAAGCTGCTCCTGGATATAACAGAAATGGGGCTGCCCGCAGGGACCGAGATGCTCGATCACATCACACCCCAGTATATTGCGGGGCTGGTCAGCTGGGCCGCCATCGGCGCAAGAACCACTGAATCCCAGACCCACAGGGAGATGGCCTCCGGCCTTTCCATGCCTGTTGGATTTAAAAACTGCACGGACGGCGGCCTTGTCAACGCCTTTAATGCCATGGTGGCGGCAAGATCTCCCCAGAGTTTTCTCGGCATTGATCCTGAGGGCCGTGCCAGCATCATTAAAACCAAGGGTAATCCTGGAGTTCATGTTGTTTTAAGGGGAGGGGAAAGGCCCAACTATGACTCTGTGAGCATTGGTGAAGCAGTGGACCAGCTCAAGGCAAGAAACCTTTCCCAGGCCATAGTGGTGGACTGCTCCCATGCCAACTCACGGAAAAAATTTGAAGGCCAGGCCGTTGTGTGGAAGGATGTGCTGCACCAGCGATTGGCCGGAAACAACGCCCTGGTGGGAATGATGCTTGAGAGCAATCTCAAGGAGGGCAGCCAGAGCTGTGTGCCTGATCCTGCTGAGCTTGAATACGGGGTGTCTGTGACCGACGAGTGCGTTTCATGGGAAACTACAGAGGAGCTTATCCTGTTTGCCCATAACCAGCTTGAACAGAAAAACGGCTGATGCCAGCTTCAAGCTTGATCGTTGAGTTCCAGGTCCAGGCTTGATAGTTGAGCAGGCTTTAAATTTTTTTGGAGACCCTTAATGATAAAACTTGATATTACCGGTCGAAACGGCAGTTCCTGCCTTGCCGTTGGCGAGCGTCTTAAAAATCTTGAAAAGTATATGCACGGGCAGACGGTCATCATCACCGACTCCGTTGTTCGTTCCCTTTACGGGGATCAATTCCCCCCCTGCCAGGTGGTAGAGATCGGGTGCGGTGAGGGTGTAAAAACCCTTGAAACCGTCGCCAAGATCTTTGAACGGCTGGTGGAGCTTGAGGTGGATCGCTCAGGATTTATTGTCGGCATTGGCGGGGGGATCGTCTGTGACATCACGGGATTTGTCGCCTCAACCTACTTGAGGGGAATCGGGTTCGGGTTTGTCTCAACCACGCTTCTCGCCCAGGTGGATGCCAGCGTGGGCGGTAAAAACGGGGTCAATTTTTCAGGGTATAAAAACATGGTCGGCGTGTTTAACCAGCCTGAATTTGTCATCTGCGACATGGAGATGCTCAAAACCCTGCCCCGGCGGGAGATAGTCTCCGGGTTGGCCGAGGTGGTCAAGCATGCCTGTATCGGAGACACGGGTCTGTTTGAGTTCCTTGAAGAGTCACAGGATTCTGTGCTGGCCCTTGAGCCCCATGCTGTGGAGCGTATGGTGCATGATTCGGTGTTGATCAAGTCCGCCGTTGTCAACCGGGATGAACACGAACAGGGCGAACGACGGAAGCTTAATTTCGGCCATACGTTCGGCCATGCCTTTGAAAGGATACTCAAAATCCCCCATGGCGAGGCTGTTGCCGGGGGCATGGTTGCGGCTGCGGTCCTTTCAAAAGACCGGGGGCTTTTAACCGACCGGGAGGTCCATCGTATCGAGGCTCTCCTTAAAACGCTGGACCTTCCCACCCGGTTTGACGTTGACAGGGGCAGGGTAATTGACGCCATGCGACGGGACAAGAAGCGCAAGGGTGAATCGATTAATTTTGTCCTCCTCAGGGGAATCGGTAACGCCGTTGTCGAACCCATAACCATCGAAGCGCTGGAAGACTCAATGCCCCGACTCGACCTTTGCAGGTTAGGTTAACTGGCTGCGCTCTACTCAACCTGTTGTGTACGGGAGTGACAACCTTATGGTCAAAATCAAAAAGTTTTATTTTGACAACGCTCCTTGAAATGGCTATTGAATAAATCCCATGGATAAACTCGGATACATCTATATCCTTGCGGCAGCAACCCTGTGGGGGTTCCTCGGACCCTTTGGGAAGATGGCCTTTCAGGAGGGGGTTTCGCCTCTTGAGGTTGCCTTTTGGCGGGCTATGCTCGCATGGCTGTTGTTTGCTGCCCAGGCTTTTTATCAGAGGCGGGTCCGGGTTAATCTCCGGGATCTTCCCGGCCTTGCCCTGTTCGGTTTTCTTTGTGTCACCATGTTTTTTGGGTCCTATCAGATCGCCGTGGAAAAGGGAGGGGCAGCCATGGCATCGGTGCTTCTCTATACTGCACCGGCCTGGGTTTTTCTGCTTTCCCGTTTTTTTCTAAACGAGGGGGTGAACCTTAAAAAAATAACGGCCCTGGGTCTCACCCTTGCAGGGGTGATTCTGATCTCCAGGAATCAACAGGTTCAGGCCATGGGCATTGCCGGGGAGTGTGGAATTTCGGCCGTTCTATTCGGTCTTCTGGCGGGTTTCTGCTATTCTCTTTACTACATATTCGGCAAGCATTTTTCAGACAAATACTCGGCATCAGTTCTTTTTCTATACATTCTTCCCTTTGGTGCCGTCTGTCTTCTGCCCTGGTTCTCGTTTGCACAAAAGAGTGTCACTGCATGGCTGGCCCTGGGGGCCATAGCTGTTTTTTCCACCTTTGCCTCCTACCATTTTTACTACGCAGGCCTCCGAAGAATCGAGGCTGGCCGGGCCTCGATCATTGCCACGGCTGAGCCGGTTGTGGCAGCTCTGGTTGCCTGGTGCTGGTGGGGGGAGAGTTTCACCGTTTATGGCTATTTTGGAAGCGTGCTCATCCTTGCCGCCGTGCTGCTCATGATTCGCAGTTGAGACTGGGACAAACCAGGAAGGTGATTCGTGACCATTTGGCGGAAATCTCAGTACTGGCATTTCCGCCAAATGCCGATTTGTCCCAGGGAGATACCGGAGCACAGGTGGCTGAAAAACACGCCTGGAACGAACCCATGGTATAGTCCCTGGCCCTTGGTGGTAAGGATGATCAAGGCCGCTTTCAGGTGTCAAGGCTATTGATAAATTCCCTGATGATTTCTTCGAGCAGGATGTTCCATCCAGCGATAAGTGCCCCGGGTGTTCGGGTGTTGATTTCCATCTCCTTTGAAAAAATCTTTTTCTCCATTGCATCAAGTGTGAGGGAGATCTCCATCACCGCCAGGGGCCGGTTCTCCTGCCTGAAATCGCCGTAGAGGCGAACAACACTGCCCTGGAGCCTGTGGTCTGCCGGTTGACCGGCCAGGGGCGCAGAAAATCGTCGTGTATCAAAAAGAGCCTGTTTGACCGCTGCCGTGATCATCCGCTGGGGTGAGATGATGAATTCGTTGTAGTAATCTGTTTTAAATTGGAATTCATCCCTGCGATAGACAAACGAGTTGGAGGAATACAGGGGGGCGCTGTCAAACTCTTTTACCAGGAGAGTCGGCAGGGGGGAGGACGTGGAGGTTACTTCTGGAAAGGTTGTTGCCTCCAGGCTGTAGAGCTTTTTTTCGCCGATGTTTCTCTCGAGGGAAAAGCAGCCCGGTAACAGCACCATGGCCCAGGCTATTACCACCATGACCGGCAGACTGTTTTTTAACCACGGGCGTTGTCGAGCATAGAAAGAATTATCGTTCAAGGATTTTCTCCTTTTCCGGGGGGGTCTCAAATAAAAGCCTTGCTGGATAGCGTTTGATATCCTGGCTCATATGCCGCAGGTTTTCCGAGGTTATTTTCAAGTTTTCCACAACTTCCCCGATGCTGTCCGTGTTGACCCACACCATGTCCCCTAAAAGCCGGGAGGTTTTTTCAAGGGAGGCGGCAAGGGATCCTGCCGTTACGGCCGCACCTTTAAACTCGGCAAGGGTATCGACAATGGGATCCTTTGACTGTTCAACGATCTCTTTTGCCCCCCTTATTGCGGTCCTTGCATCAATCATCAACTCCTTTGCCTGGTTGGAGTCAAAAAGTTCACCAAGCCGGGCGTTTGTGGTTCTTATCTCCTTTAAGAGCGTCTTGGTTTGGAAGGAAATTTCCGCCATGTTGGTCTGGTCGAGCTTGGTGGAGGTTAATTTCAAAAGTTCTTCCAGTTGAGTTATAATTCCGACAATCTTGATATTTTCAAGGTTTTTCATGATTTTGTCCAGGGACTCACCCATCTGGCTTATTTTATTGGGTTTGGATGGTATGTAGGGATGCTTGGGGGCCCAGGGTACTTTAAGGGGAGAACTTTCCGCCTCGGCTCCATAGCCGGTTTCAAGATAGGCACCCCCGGTCACCCCCTTAAATGTCATTTGAACTGTCAATCCGTCGTCCACAGCCTGGTTTATCTTCTCTTCTACCGTACCGCCGGGCTGGCCAATGGAGATATCGTTAAACAGAGATATGATCACAAGAACATAGTCGGATCTCACCCCGTAGACCCTGCTTGCACCGGTGATCTGCTTCACCTTGCCAATCTCTATGCCCCGGTATTTTACAGGGGAACCAACGTCAAGGCCCTGGACGCTCTCGTTAAAATAGGTTTCAGCAAGGGTCTCCTGCTTTAGAAAATCCCCGGCCCCGAGCAGGGAAAGTGCAATGACGAGCAGGGCAAAGGATATTATAACAAAGATTCCCAGTTTAAAATGATTTGCTTTTTCGCTCATATCTCTCTCTTTTTCACCTAAAAATTGTAATTATGGTTTCAGGCTATTCGGTTGAAAAAATTATATACCAGGGGATTTGTTCGGTCATGCTTGAGCTCCATGGGCGCTCCGGTTGCAATGATTCCCCTGGTGGATTTATCCAGCATGACCACACGGTCTGCAATGGAAAATATGCTTGCAAGCTCGTGGGTGACAATGACAAACGTAATGTCAAGGGCCTGGGCAAGGGCCTTGATGAGGTTGTCAAGTTCGGCAGACGTCACAGGGTCGAGGCCCGCAGAAGGTTCGTCCAGAAACACAATGGCCGGATCGAGGGCCATGGCCCTGGCAAGGGCAGCCCTTTTCTTCATGCCGCCGCTCAGGGCGTCGGGCATGAAATCTTCGTTTTCCCCAAGCCCCACGAGGGATAGCTTTGTCCTGGCAATGGCATCCATGGCCTTTTCAGGCAGGTTTGAAAATTCTTCCAATGGCAGCTTTACGTTTTCAAGGATGGTCATGGACCCGAAAAGCGCCCCGCTCTGGAAGGCCACGCCGATTTGTCTGAGAATCTCTATCCTCTGATCTAATCTGGCTCCTGCAAGCTCTTTTCCCTGGATCTGAATGCTTCCTTTTTTGGGTTTTATAAGCCCTGTCATCAGTTTCATCAGGGTGCTCTTTCCGCATCCTGAGGTTCCAAGGATGGCAAAGATCTCGCCCCGGTTGACATGAAGGCTGATGTTGTCGAACAGGATGAAATCTCCATATCCGGCTGTTAAATTCTTCACCTCAATAATCGGGTCATCCTTTATCCTGTTTTCCACTTATTTAAACTCCCAGGCAATAATAAAGAACCGAAAATATCCCATCAAAAACGGCAATGAGGGTAATACCCGTCACAACCGCACTTGTGGTGCTCGTTCCAACGGCTCCGGGGCCGCTTTTGGTTTCTATTCCACGGATGCATCCTGAAGCTGCGATGAGAATACCGAACACAAAGCACTTGATCAGACCTCCCATGAAGTCCCCCCAGGTGACAAACGATACCACCTGGCTGTAGTAGGTCACGGCAGGGTAGCCCATGGACAGAAGAACGATGGAGCCGCCCATGATACCGACAAAATTTGCGAATATGGTCAAAAGCGGGGTGATGAATACGGCCGCTAAAATTCTCGGGACCATGAGAAAACGCACGGGGTCTATCCCCATGGTGGCAAGGGCATCGATCTCCTCGTTGATCTTCATGGTGCCGATCTCGGCGGCAAAGGCCGAACCTGATCTTCCGGCCAGGATGATTGCCGTCATCAGCGGTCCAAGCTCCCTGACCATGGCAATGCCGATGAGGTTGGCCACGTAGATCTCAGCTCCGAACATCTTCATGGGCATGGCCGATTGAAAGGCCATGACAAGACCTACGATAAAGCTGATCAAAGCCACGATGGGCAGTGCGTTTACCCCGGCCCGTTCTGCGGTGAGCAGGGCATCCTTCCATCTGATGGACGAGGGGTGGAAAAAGGCGTAGACCATAGCACTGGTAATTTTTCCCACATGAGCTATGAAGGTGGCCGTGTTTTCCATTCGAACCGCAAAATTTTTCCCCCGGGTTTCCACAAAAGAATACTTGGGTTCAGGATCTTTCCCCTCGCCGTCTGAGTCCCTGCTTCGTTCTGTCAGGTCCAGCACCCGCTTAAACGAAGGCTCAAGGCCCAGGAGGGAGACTTCCTGATCGGTTTTTTGCTTCCAAGTTGTCCGGATAAATTCGACCAGGGCCGCACCGGCACTGTCCAGGTAGTCAACCCGTTGAAGGTCTATCACCAGGTGTGCTGTCCCGGTTAATCCTTTGAGCTTCTTCTCGACCTTTTGCCACACCTCGGCGACCCCGGTGGCGTTCAGGCTGCCCGAAAGGGTTATCGTGGCTGTAGCACCTTCTTTATCTTTGCCCTGGTTTTTACCCGAGTGCTTACCAGAGGCCTTATCAGGACTCATGGATACTGTTGCCCCGGATTTTACTGAAGCCTTTTGCATATTGGTTAACCCATGCCCTGGTGGGCTGTTTTTGCCATTATCTCCTCCTGGAGTTCAGGTGTTAAATCCACAGAATAGTCGTTGTAACCTGCCTCCCTCACGATGGAGATTCCGGTGATTCTCCGGGTGGAAGGTTGATCGGAGTCGGCACCTCGTCCTTGAGCTTTATGTTGTTGGGTCTTGCCTGGCCCACCCGGGTGCTATGGCACGCAACCATTATGCCTTTATCAGATGATTGGCACCACTTAAGGGGTGTTCGCCTGCCTGTGCCGAGTATATTCCTGCAAAAATACCAGACCACGGGTTGCGGGTCAAGAAAATAACCCCCTGTTTTTAATCTTTGATTTGTTGTGAAATCCGGTTTTAAAGCATGTTGTGTGTCCAGACACGGGCAAAACAGCCTGAAAAATCAAAAACCTGTTGACTATCTGGCGTTCAAATGTAATGAATAATTATTCATTTCATATTGAAGGGTGGTAAAATGGGTAGTAAAGTAATTGACAGCGACCATATGTTGATAAAACTACCTGTTTATACATTGTTTATCTTTTAAAAGTTTATTCTTTTAAAATGGTTGTTCCTTGAACATTTACCTGGAGAAATGGGGTTGAGAATATGAGGGAGTATTCATATACAGCCAAGAGCGGGTGATTGATCCAGGAGCTTTAATAATATATTAATATTTAAATGATGGGGAGAGTTCAGCAATGGCACAGTTTATTTCCGACCGAAGGGATATTGATTTTTTACTGCATGAGGTGCTTGACACGGCAGCCCTTGCAAAGAAAAGTGAAAAGTTTGCAGAGTTCAACAAAAAAACAATCGATCTCATTGTCTCCGAGGCCAGAAACCTTGCGGTCAAGGAGATTCTGCCCACCCAGAAAGAGGGTGACGAGCAGGGTTGTGTCCTGGAAAACGGCAAGGTAACTACCCCTGCCTCGTTCAAGCGGCTCTATGATATTTTTAACGAGGGTGAATGGCTCGCCATGACTGAAGACCCCGAGTGGGGCGGTCAGGGAATGCCGAGATCCATTGCATCGGCAACCATGGAATACTTTAACGGTGCCAACTATCCCTTTATGATGTACCCCGGTTTGACCCATGGCGCAGGCAAGCTTGTGGAAGAGTTTGGCACGGACGAGCAGAAACGGATCTTTCTCAAAAAGATGTACACCGGCGAATGGGCCGGCACCATGCTCTTGACCGAGCCCGGAGCAGGGTCGGATGTCGGGGCCTTGACCACAACCGCAAAGCGGAATGACGACGGCACCTTTTCCATCACGGGCGAGAAGATCTTCATCTCTGGCGGTGAGCATGACCTTACCGAAAACATCATCCATCCCGTCCTTGCCCGCATCGAAGGGGCCCCCGAGGGCACCAAGGGAATCTCTCTCTTTCTGGTACCCAAGTTTCTCGTAAACGAGGATGGATCCCTTGGCGAGTTCAATGATGTGGTCTGCACAGGTATAGAGCACAAGCTCGGCATCCACGGAAACAGCACCTGTTCCCTTGCCCTTGGCAGCAACGGCAACTGTGTGGGGACCCTCCTTGGCGAAGAGAACAAGGGCATGCGGGCCATGTTTGTCATGATGAACGAGGCCCGGCTCCTGGTGGGTTTCCAGGGCTTTGCCTGCGCAACAGCATCCTACATGTATGCCGTAAACTACGCAAAGCAGAGAATCCAGGGCAAGAACCTCATGGATATGATGAACCCCGACGCAAAGGCGGTTCCCATCATCCAGCACCCGGATGTCCGTCGCCAGCTGCTCAAGATGAAGGTGCTTGTGGAGGGCATGAGGAGCATTCTCTACTATGTGAACTATTGTGCGGACATGGCCTCCATTGGCAAGGATGAGGAGGAACGTGCCAAATACCAGGGCCTTGTGGAGGTTTTAACCCCCATTGCCAAGGGGTATGTAACGGATCGTGCCTTTGAGGTGTGCAGCCAGGGCATGCAGGTCTATGGCGGTTACGGGTTCATCGAAGAGTATCCCATGGCCCAGCTTTTAAGAGACTGCCGCATCACCATGATCTACGAGGGAACCAACGGCATCCAGGCCATGGATCTTCTTGGCAGAAAGCTTGGCATGAACAAGGGTAAGCCCATGATGGATCTCTTTGTAGAGATGCAGAAAACTGTTACTGCGGCCAAGGAGATTCCAGCCATTAAGGATTATGCCTTAAAGGTCGAAGCGGCCCTGAACAAGCTCGGCGAGATCGCCATGGCAATGGGCCAGGCCGCCATGTCGGCCAAGGTCCTTAACGCCTTTGCAAACGCCCATCCCTTCCAGGATGCCACAGGTGACGTTGCAGTTGCCTGGATGCTTCTCTGGAGAGCCTCCATCTCAGCCACAAAGCTTGAGAAGGCCAAGGCAAAGGACAAGCCCTTTTACGACGGCCAGGTTAAATCCCTTCAATTCTTTGTGGAAACCCTTCTTCCCATCACCATGGGCAACCTTGAAGCCCTTAAGGCCGTCAGCGGTGCTGCCATGGAGATTGACGAGGCATCTTTTGCCGGTTAGTCCCGCCTGAAAACTAAAGAATATCTGCCCGGGTCGTTTGGCCCGGGCTTTTTTGTCTTTGGGTTATTCTTTTCATGAAACCGTTATTTTGCCCGTGGCCACGTGGATCTCAAGCCCGCCATGGAACAGGGGGTGAAGTTCCACATGAAAGGGAAGTTCACCTGCAAGCTCGGGTTCGGGCAGAATAATGCCTGCGGTCCAACCTTTAAAATCCCGGGTAAGCTTCTCGCCTATCCTTCGGTATAGCTGTGCTGTCTCGCCCTTTTCCCCCAGCCTTTTTCCATAGGGCGGGTTCAGGACTACCACCCCGGTTCGGCCTGTGAGATTCCCTGGTAAGATATCAAAGAAGTCTTGTCTCCCCACCCTTACAAATTCTGAAAACCCATGGTCTGCAACGGTCTGTTCAAGGTCATCGATCAATTTGTCTGCCCGGTCAAAGGCAAAAATAAGTGGCTGGTCGATTTTTAGAAAGTTCTTTTGCGCCGTTTTTTTAAGATGGTTCCACTGGGGGTTGCTGAAACAGGGAAAGTGTTCAAAGGCAAAGCTTCGATAAAATCCAGGGGGAATTTTTGACGCCATCATCGCCCCCTCAAGGGCAAAATTGCCCGACCCGCACATGGGGTCGATCAGGGGCTCCTTGCCTGTGAATCCAGACCTGACAAGGACCGAGCGGGCAAGGGTGGAGCGGAGCGGTGCCACACCAACCGAGCTTGTAATTCCCCGCTTGTGGAGCAA
>Ga0265295_1004575_pt1 | contig 18490 bp, 13 predicted proteins | sample Munlansysbiofilm_FD_192503 | JGI IMG/M metagenome (GOLD analysis project Ga0265295, IMG submission 192503) | Leachate microbial communities from a municipal landfill in Southern Ontario, Canada - Methane capture system biofilm | ecosystem: Engineered > Solid waste > Landfill > Unclassified ...
TTTCCTGTCTGAATTGTATGGACTCGATGATTGAAAATGGGATGAAGGGCGAACCCTTTGCCTGTGCCATCAATGCCCGGGCTGCCCGGGAATGGTTCTACAACGATGACCGCCGCGATGGTGATGGCCGTTTAGTGGTTGTAATCGGCGGCGGGCCAGCGGGAATGGAAGCCGCTAGAAAACTAGCGCAGCGCCAATTCAAGGTCGTCTTATTTGAGAAAAATAGTGAACTGGGCGGGCAGCTCTGCTTAGGCAACAAACCGCCCCACAAAGATAAAATCAACTGGCTGATTGATTATTATAAAACGCAACTCACAAAGCTCGGTGTGGATGTCCGCCTCAATACCCCAGCAACCCATAATGCCATAAGCGCCCTCGATCCTTATGCCGTCTTTGTGGGAACCGGTGCCGAAGCCATTGTTCCCCAATCGATCAAGGGTGTTAAAAAAGCCCATGTCTGTACCAGTTCTGATATTCTTTCCGGGAAGGTAACCTTAACCGGTAAAAAAGTAGCTGTCATCGGCTCTGGCATGACTGGGGTGGAAACGGCTGAACTTTTAGAAACCCAGGACAACGAGGTCTTTGTGGTGGAAATGGCGGATCGCATCGGACCCGATGCCAGCTGGCAGAGTTTCAGCGATGTCCAAGCCCGACTGATGCGCTTCGGCACTGTTTTTATGCCAGCTCACAAACTAGTTGAAATTGAAGATCAGTCCATTAAATTAGAGCAACCAGATGGCCAACATATTGACCTGGCTGTTGATCATGTGGTTCTATCCCTCGGTGTCAAAGCAGATCAGACGCTGGCGGATGAAATCCTCAAGAACTTTGACCGTGTCGAAAAGATTGGTGATACCGCCCAAGTCGGCCGCATTGCTAATGCCGTGGAAACCGGTTTTGTTGCCGCTTATCATTTAGTTTAATACTTAAATATCACACTATTAGTCTTGATATAAAAATTGGCGAATACCATAAGGTATTCGCCAATTTTTTGTGATTAATATTTTACCGCCGTTTCCTCTGAAACCAGAGCATTTCGCCCGGCATTTTTGGCCTGATACAAAAGCTTTTGAACTACCCATGACTGAAGTCACGGGATTCGATTAGGGCCTGTCGGCCCTTAGACTTTTTCCTGCTTCATGGACAACTGCGGATTGCCAAGTAAAGTGATCAGTCACGCACGGATGCGTCGTCTTAGGTCGTCTCCAGCACCGATTATACTGATTGATCGCAAAGAGATCCGGCAGTACAACCGCACAGTATGGAAAACTCCCATCCCCCGAAGGCGACAGCCTAAAACCATACCCAGGCATCCACCGGCGTTCGACCGGCAGTGAGTTTATTGGTGTTGCTTATTACTTGCAGGATTAAACGGCCAGCAACCGCAGCCCTTCGTTACGGATATTGACGCTGGCATTGTGATCCCGGTCATGAACTGTCCCACAGTGACTGCAGGCCCAGTGGCGTTCGTCCAGGGTCAGCGCCACATATTGATGGCCACAGGCAGAACACAGCCTGGAGGATGCGAAAAAGCGGTTGACTTTGACAAGCCGTCCACCCCGCCAGTCCAGTTTGTAGGCCAGGAAGGTGATGAACTGCCGCCACCCGGCATTGCTGATGGCTTTGGCCAGCTTATGATTTTTTACCATGCCGCGGATGTTCAGGTCTTCCACAACCACCACCTGGTTTTCGTTGGCGATTGTCGTTGACAGCTTGTGATGAAAGTCTTTTCGCTGGTTGGCAATGTGTTCATGGCGTTTGGCCACCTTCGTGCGTTGCTTGTCATAGTTTTTGGATCCCTTTTGACAACGGGCCAGCTGCTGCTGCAGTTTGGCCAGTTTCTTTTCAGCCTGTTTGATATAGGCACCATGGGAATAGTCGGCAAAGTCTTTGCCATCATAGACAACCGCAAAGGTCTTCAGGCCCAGATCAATCCCGACACAGCGATAGTCCGCGGTCAGATCCACCGGCTGGGAAATGGCGACCACTTCCTGAACGGACAGCGATACCGTGTAACCGGTGGCCGTCCGGGTGATGGTGGCGGCCTGGATTTTAAGGGTGCCGTCAAGCAGGGACTGGAGCCGCTTCCGGTTGGTTTTCTTCGGAAACAGGGCTACCAGACCCAGCTTCGGCAGCTTGATTGCCTCCGGCGTGACGGCAATATTGCCATTGGTATATTTGGTCGTGTAGGTTTGTTTGGAACTGTGCTTTTTCTTAAACTTCGGGAAACCACCCCGCTTGGCAAAAAAGCGGTCATAGGCGGCCTGAACCTGTTCACAGGCCGTTTCCAGAGAAAACTTGTCCACCGCTTTCAGATAGGGTTTTTCGTCCTTCAACGCATTCAGTCGATCCTTTTTAAAGGCGGCCACGGATAGCGTCGTCTGATTGGTTTGATAGGCTTCAATCCGGCTTGCCAGATAGCTATTAAAGATCAGCCGGTGACAGCCCAGGGTCTGATTAATCTGAGCAATCTGTTCCAGTGTGGGCAGGATCCGGAAGGTCATACCAAAGCACCGCAGGCGCTTGCCCTCGGCAGCCAGAAGCTTATTCTTTTCTTTGATGGTTAATGATCGCTTCCTGTTCATTGACTTTACTCCATTTTCTGATTCTGAATGTAGCGTTTGATCTGCTCGCCAGTTGTATCACTGACGGTGCCGACATAATAAGATGGATTCCACAAAGCCCCATCCCAGAGCTGCTGTTTTATTTCCGGATGTGCTTTAAAGAGGTGTCGGGCGGATACGCCCTTCAAAGCTTTGATGATATCCGGGATATAGTGTTGGGGCGAGCAGTCGATCAGGATATGCACATAATCAGTCGGAATCGACAGTTCAAGGATGGTAAACTTATTGTCCATGGCGATTTTATTTAACGACTGCCTCAGTGTTTCAATCACACCATCCTTTAGCACCTTCTTTCGATATTTGGTACACCATACAATATGATATTGGATACTATATATGTATCCTCTTCCATGTTTTTCTATCACGATTACACCGTCCTTATTGTTATACTTAATTATAACGCATGTGATAATATACGTCATTAAAAAAACGGCTGTTTAAGCCCTTTTAAAGATATTTCGGGATAGGTAAGTCGCCCTAACTCACGACTGAAGTCACGCGTGTGCGGGCTTAGATTTTATCAAATAAATCGTACTCGTAATCACTGGTATCGCCATTCCTGCCAAAACCAGACCAACTCGCCTTCGCGATACCCCCCGGGTTTTGAGTAACCGATTGATCAGAACCACCATTGCGTATCCCATTGCAAAATAAAGGGCGGCAACCTGAATCTTATACCATAAACCCTTTTGGGTTACCAAAACACTAAATCCAAGTTCCGTATCCACCTCCAGATTAGCATAGTATAAATAATGTGTGGTATTGGATTGAACCATAAAAAAGGTGATTATACAAATGCCTAAAACTGACGTTATCCAAAGCGCACACCAACTACCCGCTTTTTTATTCTGCCTTTTTAATTGTTGGCGGTTGCCAGCTTCCCTCGAGGACTGTCTCCTGAGGGAGATAGATGCGGAGATACAAATGGAAATTATCGGCCGAAATTGGCAGCCAGTTATTTGCTAAGGCAGCGTCTGCTGGCGCCTCGGTTTGCAGCAGCAGATCCAGTGAACCATCGGGATTATAAACAACCGCACTCCGGTCGTTAATACTATAGCGGTTAAGCGGATTATCAATCAGGAAATTATCGCTGTCATAGGCTGTAATTGACCAGAATCCCAACTCGTTAGTGGGCGGTAACTGGTCTTTGTCAAAATGAATGACATAGGTGTTGCTACCATCAAAGGTTTGACCACTACTGTCAGAATTGGTATTGGGGTATATGGCCACTGAAACCGGATTAGCGGCCAATCCATTTAAGGCAATCAGGGCACGATAATCATATTCCGTTGCAAATTCAGCCACTGGTTCACCAAAGAACCGCCAATTATTCATCTGGATAAGAAAATCCTGGGATGCGCTAAAAAGGGTTGTCGGCAAGGCATCGATCATTTTACTCCAATCATCTTCTTTGGCCTCTCCCAGGATGGTGTCATCAAACGCTAGACCTGGCCCCACCCCTACTGTACTGATCTTTTCAATCAGCGGCTGATCAGCACTAGCCGATGGATTCGTAACCATTAACTGATTGGCGGTATTAAAAAACGCTGCCGGCGTCATTTGTAAAACATGTTCGATCGGAATAAAGTTATTGCTTTCGTCATAAGTACCTTTGGCGGGGACATCGGCTTGTCCCGACAAATAATTTTCTAATGGCAGCAGTTGGATGTTATTTTGAATGGCATAAACATTTTCTAAATCTGCTTGGCCATAGCTGAGTACCCGACACAGAATCCAGGTCATATTTGTTGGCATCGCTACCTGGGTCAGGGCCTCTGGAATTTCGCCACTGTAATCGGGACCAGTGATCAGAAAAGCTGTCTGATCGGGGTTATCGCTACCAGAGCCAGTAATTTTCACGGCATTGGTATAGGCATCCATTAGCTCTCCCGAACAAAACCGATCCGTTTTTGGCATTATAAAAACCATCGCCGTATCTGAAAGATCTAAAAATGCCTGAGAATATAGAGTATCCGTATTGATAGTAACGACATCTTTGGCACTGGCATTGGCCAAATTACGACTGTGAAACAGCTGATTGACCGGTGCCTGAGTCGTCGTTGCCTCGACGGTATTGGTCATTTTTTCCATGGTGGCATTCACCAGTACCAACGGGAACGCATAGACATAGGCATCGTAGATGGTCTCCCATTGACTCGATTCTTTCACTTCATTATTACTGACTGTACAGCCAGACATAAACATGATGGCAAGAATCAGACCTAGCAACTTTGTAATCTTTTTCACGACAAATCCCCTCTCGATTTTTATTTGAACGCCCCTACAAAAACCAACCCCTAGGATTACTCATTAGCGGGTTTTGACCCGATCCTTGTGAATTGATCGTTTAGATTTATTGTAACCCATTTCACGCCTAAAAGTAAGACCCAAAATATTTATTTTGAGCCTTACTTTATTTTATTCTTTAAAAGCGATACTGATAAGGGAATTGGTCTCCTTCATTGCCAATAAACATCACATAGGATCCGGCCGTCACCGGAACATCTTCAATAGCCGCATACATGGTGTCGTAGGCGACTGTCAACGCTGAATCATAAATCACGACCCGACCACCCTCTGGTAGGGTTATTTCAAAGCTGCCATCAGCGTCGAGTTTTCTGATGGTATTTTCGCCAACACCCGTGCTAGTGATTTTTTCTCCATTCTGAAGACTTGCGACTGCTGCCACTTCCATCAACGTATAACCCATCGCCGTCATCGTTGTTTTACCGTTTTCTTCTTTAATATTTGGTTCAACCAGATCGCGGGCATAGGCCAGATTCATGAAGCCGGTATTTTCATCCTTTAACGGATAGGGTGTATAGCTGCCATCACTACCGTAGTAAATGTAGCCGGGAAGTTCTGGCAAGCCGCCGGTAGTTACGGAAAACGCATATAGATCAATGGCACTAAGGCTCACTGGAATCCAGGCCTTGCCTTCAAAACGGCTGGTATTGACCGGGTTGTTAGCAGTAATGTCTTCAGCGATAACAATCGAGTAGTCCGCATTACTCAGGGACTGAAGCATCAGTTTTTTCCCAAAGCTTTCTGAGAATGACAACCAATAATCATTTTGCATATCAAAGTATCCATCGCCAATATGGGGATAGCTTACGGCTGTAACAAAGGATTTGCCATCGAATTGCTGATAATCGAGGGTATTGTTTTCGAGATTAAACTCGATTTTAATCGTACTGCCACTGCTTCCATAATATCCGGCAAAGCCTAAGATTTCACTGGGAATCGGTGGTGCCGATGTGGCCTTTATGTCTTTGCTTGCTTCTGCCTGAACGACGCCTTTTTCTTCTAGCATCGTCTGAGTAATGCTCTTGGCAACGCCAGTTACATCAGCTATTCCGGAAAAAATCAGGGCAATCGAAATATTCTCTTCGGGAATCACGTAAAGCTGGGAATTGAACTGGAGGGTTCCTCCGTTTTTACTGATCACATGAACACCCTCTTCGGCAAAGCTGGCAACATCGACCATATCCCAACCCAATCCATAGTTAGTTATCGGCGTTCCCGATGGTACTGTTTCTTTAGCATATTGGGGGCTGATGTACTCGGCAAAGGATTCGGCGGTCATCAGTTTATCGCTCAACAAGGCGTTGCCAAAGCGACATAAATCAGCCGTCGTTGCGGAAATTCCACCGGTTCCCATCAAATTGATAATTTCTGACGGGAGAGCCAACCCATCGTCATTGCTATACTGCCAGGCGATGTTTGCATTTCCTTTCGCAAACGAACAGCTACTATTACGCATACCGGCTTTTGCAAAAATATTTTTATCCATGTACGCCGAATAACTCTGGCCGGACATTTTTTCAATCAGCACCTCAGCCAGGGTAAAACCATCGTTGCAATAAACACTGACCACCCCGGGATTCTCCTTTAATGTACTGTTAGCCAGATAATCCATAAAGTTTGCCAGAAAATCCGGATCTTCGGCTGTTGCAAAGCCATTCGGCATAAACGTCCCCGGTAGCCCTGACGAATGATTGAGTAGCATTCGCACCGTGATATCCTGATATCGGCTGTCTTGCATGGTAAAGTCCGGGAGGTAGTCCACCACTGGTTTGTCCAGCTCAAGCACCCCTTCTTCGACCAGCTGCATAATGGCCGCTCCGGTGAACACCTTGCTGACTGAACCGATATTATATTGGGTACTGGTATCTACAGCCAGCGCCTCCACCCGATTAGCCATGGCAAACCCCTCTTCATAGACAATTTTGCCATTATCCATGATCGCAATGGTCGCACTGGATGCCCCTCTTCCAATAACTTCCTTCCAAATTTCAGTCCGGGCCGTGGCAATTGTTTTTTCATAGCTCTGGTTCTGGCTTTGTGAAGAGGTTGTGGTGCATCCCGACACAAAAACAAGAAATAACAATAAACTGAGGAGAACACCTGCTAATCGTTTTTTTAACATTTTCTTCATCCTTTCAAAAATCATATAGCGTTTTTCACTATTTCTTTTTTTACCCTGATTCAATTGATTTATCAATTATTCTATCATAAAAACTAAGCGAAAAAGCACTGAAATTTTAACCGGCTTGTTAATTTTTTATTTGCAATACGTAATTAAAAAGGAGCCAATCGCTTTGTGTCGATGATTGAGCTTAACCTAAACGAAAATCTATTTCCCGATCTGACTTTAAGCTTCTCTTGATCATTTAGGTTGTTCCCTTTATAATCACTTTTCCTAAGGCACGAATAAATAAATTGATGGGTTAAAAATTTACTGCAAAAATACCAATCTCAGGCTATAATAAGTATTAGCTAGACGCATAAATCTTTAAATTCTCTGGAGGTACTTCCATGAAGCTGGATAACGAACAATACCGGATCATTGTCGAGTCATCCCCCAATATGATCTGGCGCGCTGGTACCGATACCTTGTGCAATTACTTTAACACCACCTGGCTGAACTTTTCAGGCAAAACCATGGCAGAAGAAGTCGGAACTGGCTGGGCCGAGGGCGTTCACCCGGAAGACTTTGATATGTGCCTAAAAATATATTTAGACGCCTTTGCCAAGCAGGAATCTTTTGAAATGGAATACCGACTTAAACGCAGCGATGGCGTCTATCGCTGGATTAATGACCGGGGTGTTCCCTATTATCTTAATGATCATGAGTTTGCCGGATACATTGGCAGTTGCATGGATGTAACCGACAAGGTGGAAGGTCAAAAGATGCGGGATCTTGCCCAACGGGACGGTCTGACCCGGATCTACAGTCGTCAATATTTTGAACAGTTGGCCAATATTGAATTTTCCAAAGCCAAACGCTTTCAATCCGATCTTTGTATTGCCATGATCGACATCGATAAATTTAAGTGTATCAACGATACCTATGGCCATCATGCCGGGGATCTGGTGCTAAAAACTGTCGCCCAAACCATTAACGACAACATCCGGACTTTTGACCTTTTTGGTCGCTATGGTGGGGATGAATTTGTATTGCTGATGCCAAATACGAATTATGCCAAAGCCGCCAGCATCATTTCCCGATTACAAGATAGTTTGGACACCATCGCAATTACTTATAATGACGCCCTTATCCACGTCAGCGCCAGTTTTGGTTTATACCAGATGCATGACGAGGAAACCCTTGAGAAGGTTATCATCGAAGCCGATAAAAAGCTCTACGAAATAAAAGAAAATCTCAAAAATAATCAGGCCAACCGTTCATAGGATTAACCACTTTTTTAATGCTCAAAAAAGTGGGGAAGAGATTATCTCTTTCCCCACCAATTGAACCTTATACATAATCAAGTTAATTATTTCGTAAACAAATTAATAATTACCAGCAGGATTACCGCTCCCACGCAAGCAACGAAAATACTCCATAAATTAAATCCGGTTACGCCTGTTGCTCCGAAAAAGCTAAATACAAAACCACCGATCATTGCTCCCAAAATTCCGACCACAATATTTTTAATAAGTCCCATCTTTTCATTGTTTTTAGTCAGCATGCTGGCCAGCCAGCCGGCTAAACCGCCAAGTATTATCCATGTGAAAAATCCCATAAGCTCACTTCCTTTCTTACTTCTATGTACTATTATACCCACTTATTTTAGAATAAATCATGCAACTCGTTGGGTGTCACAGTAAACCTCTTCAACTTAAAAACAGAGTTTCTTCATCATTACTTACCTTTAGTATTTTTTCACTTTCACCAGTTTTTTAAAATGCACCTAAGGTTTCAGATGTATAATCACAAACTATAGACTTTATTTAATACTAACCGCATCTATTAAATGCGTTCATCATTGTTGAGATACTTGTTAGCTCTCCAGCCTTCATTGATATTGCGACGTTTCCCTATTCCTTGTTTACCATTTACTTATTGACACGACTAACTATAGAAAGGCACTTTTACTTTTAAGTGATAAAAAACAATGCAAATTAATTCAACCGAAGCACCCTTTTCTGAAGACCTGGATATTAACGGAAATTTGAAAGAGTTTCTCCTGCAACAACAGATTTATCGGGCTGCCATTAAAGAAATTAAAACCAAGCTTGAGATCCTGGATGAAGAATTTCAGGCCAGATATGATCATAATCCGATTCATCACATGGAGTATCGACTAAAAGCACCTCAGAGCATCGCCGAAAAAATGCAAAAAAAAGGGCTGGAGATCACGCCAGAGAATATCCGTAAAAACTTGACTGATATTGCCGGGGTTCGGGTCATCTGTAACTATCTAAATGATATTAACCATATTGCTAACCTGTTAGTCCGTCAAGATGATATTACCCTGGTCCGAAAAAACGACTATATTGCCGAGCCGAAGAAAAATGGCTACCGCAGCCTCCACCTGATTGTTCTGGTGCCGATTTTCCTGGCTGAACGAACTGAATCTGTGCCCGTTGAAATCCAAATTAGAACCATTGCGATGGACTTCTGGGCCAGTCTTGAGCATCACCTCAAATATAAAGCGCATAGCGATATGTCTGAAGGTCTCCGGGAACGGCTTAAATACTGTGCCGAGTCGATTACCCGACTTGATGAGGAAATGCAGATGATTTATGAAGAAATCACCATCGACGACTGCGATCAAAAATAATAAAAGCCGAAGCGATTGCTTCGGTTTTTTATTTATACATTTTTTAAATTTTATTGACATCTCAATTTATCTATGGTATCTTATTTATAATGATTACTGTTTAGAAATCATTGCTCAAAAATGACGTTTGATTATCAAGGCTGGAACGATTCCTTTTCTGACCCTTGACTACTCAAACTGCCTAATTTTAAAATTAATATGGAGGAAAACAAATGTCAAAAACATTGAACAATCTTATGGAGGCCTTTGCCGGAGAATCTCAGGCAAATAGAAAGTACACAGCTTATGCAAAGAAAGCGGAAGCAGATGGAAATATCAATGCTGCTAAATTATTTAAAGCCGCATCTGATGCCGAAACCTTGCATGCCCTGAAGCATTTTGAAGTTGCCGGAAAGATTCATACAACGGCAGAAAACCTTAAAGATGCCGTCGCCGGAGAAACCCATGAGTATACCGAGATGTATCCTGACTTTTTAAAAGAAGCCGAAGCTGAAGGAAATAAAGAGGCGATCAAGACCTTTACCTTTGCTATGAAAGCAGAAGCTGTTCATGCCCGACTGTATCAGGAAGCCCTTGAAAATTTGGATCAAACCGAAGAAGTCTTCTATTATCTGTGTCCACTATGTGGCAATATTGAAAAAGCAGTACCCGACAAATGCGTCATCTGCGGCGTTCCCGGAACCAGCTTTATTAAATACTAGTATACTAAATCACACCCTAAATCAAATAACCCAACAAATCACCTAACCTGATAAAACCAGAAGAATCTCACTGCCTGATCGGTTGAATTCTTCTGGTCTTTTAGTTTTCCACATTTTTTAGACCAACTGCCTTTTGGCATATTTATAAAAATACGCTTCTTTTTTCATCAGTTCATCATAGGAGCCTTCTTCGACGATATTGCCTTTTTCCAGAACCAGAATCCGGTCGCAATTCATAATCGTACTAAGCCGATGAGCAATAACAATCCGCGTGGCATCGAGATTTTTCATGCTTTCTGAGACAATCTGCTGGGATCGGTTATCCAGGGCGCTGGTGGCTTCATCAAAAAAGATAATCGCCGGACTGGCCGCAATGGCTCTGGCGATCAGCAACTTCTGCCGCTGTCCCCCTGATAGGGTTCCCGCTCCTTCGGCCACCATCGTTTTAAGACCCATGGGCATTTGCCGGATTTCTTCATCCATGCCTACTTTTTTAAGCAATTCCCAGACATCATCTTCGGTTAATTCCTTTTTTGAGCCGGCAATATTCGATAAGATATCCCCGGGGATTAGCTGGCTGTCCTGGAGCACCACCCCCATTTGCTTTCTGATTTCTCGAATATCAACACTTTCCAGATCAAATCCGCCGCAGTAAATACTGCCGCTCGTCGGTTTTTCAAACCCCAGCAGCAAACGTAACAGCGTTGATTTGCCACTACCGGAGGCCCCAACAATGGCCACGTATTCGCCATGTTTGATGTTGAAACAAATATTATCAAGAATCGTTGCGCCGCCCTCATAATAAGAAAAGTACAGATGATTTATTTCGATATCACCCTGAATTATTCCCGGCGTGGTTTTAAAGCTGTCCACTTCCGGAACGCCATTAATGATCGGCTTGGTATTTTCATATTGTGGTACTACACTATTGATCGAAATCAAGGTTTGAACCAATCCCAGCAGGGAGGATATAAAAATCATAAAGGCCGAATTGATGGCCACAAACCCCCCCGAAGAAATGCCGTTCACACTCACGTAGTAATAAATCACGCACATCGAAAGGGTTGGTAAGGCAATCGTTGTAAGCCTAAGTAGTGCCATCAGCTGCCCTCTTTTATACTCCACCTTGCGCTGTTTGGCATACGCCCTCACCCATTTCAAGTAAGACCGGCTTTCCGCCCCAGCTACCCGAATCCGGGAAACCGAGGTGATCAGCTCAAACACCATTCCTGAAATATCATTGGACATCTCCAGAGAAGCCCGCTGGCATTTCATTTGCATTTTTCCGATGACCAGGGTGATTGCCACACTGATGGCAGTTAACCCCATCGCAAGCAAACCAATGGTCGGACTAATCGTAAAGATATATAATCCATTGATAATCGAAAACGAGCTGGTAATGATCATGGTAATCACATTAACTGAAAGGATTTTCTGAATCATCGCAAAGCCGGTGGCCCGCATCGCCAGAGCTCCGGATGAATACTGTTTAAAAAAGGAAGCCGGCAGCGATAGGAGTTTGTCCAACAGTGAATTCTGCAAAATCGATAACTTACCCTGGATTCGAAGGACACTGATGTTTTGAACCATCGTAAACAAGCCGCGACTGATGGCGACTGCCACCAGGATAAACCCCACCACCCAAATCGTCACTGACTGGTTTTGGGGAATCCAAACGTTAAAGGTCTCCTGCATTGCCATTGCCGGTAGCAGCGATAACAGTGCGGTCACCACCGCCAACACCAGGGTCCAGATTAGATCCCGCCGAGAAAACAGTTTTAAGCCCAATTTTACCATGTCAAAAAAAGAAACGGGTTCCTTGGGTAAGGGCGGATAAAAGACGTAGGCTCGGGGAAATTCCGACTCGGCATCCACTTCTTGTGGCTTTTTATCAACGCTCCAACACCGATAGCGGTTGGGGGATTGGGGGATCAGAGCGACCGGCTCTCCTGCTACGGTAAAGGCCAGCATCGGGCCATTGTCGTTTTTATACCAATCCGCTTTTAACTCCACCAGGCGAAAACGAAAACCGGACTCATCAGCAATCAACTTAAACGGATCCCCGCCACTTAGCTTCCGGAGCGGTGGGATTTTTACGGCGATGCCCATCGCTTCGGCGACCTTGATCACTGCCGCAATCAGGGGATTATCATCTGGAGTCGCCGCTGCCTTTTTAGGGGTCAAAACACGATCAAATGCTTTTTTGGCACTGTTATCATACTTTTTGTTGATCTGTCTGATTTCTTCTAATTTTTTTGCCATCTTTTATCCCTCAGTTCTGATCAAACTTGCGTACTCGCCGCTTAAAACCATCAATTCTTCATGGGTTCCCCGCTCTTTGACAACCCCACCGCTTAGCACGATAATCTCATCGCAATCCCGAATCGTCGATAACCGATGGGCTACCAGAATGGTACTGATGCCGCGCTTTTTGATATTTTCACTGACTTCTGCTTCGGTGGCGGTATCTAAGGCACTGGTGGCCTCATCCATGACCAGAATCCGGGGATTTTTGCATAAGGCCCGGGCGATTTCCAGTCGCTGCCGTTGGCCCCCACTTAAGTTTTTTCCGCCTTCGCTTAAGATGTGGTCAAAGGCATTGGGCAGCGCCAGAATATCCTCATAAATACAGGCGTCTTTGGTGGCCTTTATCACATCCTCAACGGCAATGGTTTCATCCCACATGGTAATGTTATCCAGCACCGAGGCTGAATACATCACAATTTCCTGATCCACTGAGCTCATCGTATTGACCCGTAGTTCGGCTGGAATCGCTTTAATATCAATACCATCAATGCGTATTTCGCCGCTCCAGGGCTGATAAAGGGTGGTAATCATTTTAGCAATCGTCGATTTACCGCTTCCCGATGAACCGACCAGGGCAATCGAACCGCCAGCCCGAAGTTTCAGGTTCAAGCCCTCTATAATCGGATCTGAGAGTCGGTTATAGCCAAAGGTTAAATCCCGGATCTCAATCTCACCTTCTAATTGATCACAATCAAAGCCATCGAGTGAAAGCTTTTCTGATTCCAGGGCGATATCTTCGGGATATTTTTCCACATCATCCAAGCGCGCAATATCGGCGATCATCCCCTGCAAGGCGGCACTGGTACTGACCAGCTCGCTCATTGGCTGAGTAAAGCCCGTCATCAGCGTGTTAAAGGCCACAAAAGTACCAATGGTCATCGCTCCCATTAACACGTACTCGCTACCGATGGTAAAGATCAGGGCTGTTAAAATCGAAGTCATCAGGGTGGGTAAAACGGAGATCACGGCTTCCATCCGACCCATACGCTGCTCCACCGCCAGGGTTTCGGCACTGAGTCCGGCGATGCGGGTAAAGAAGTTATCTTCTTCTCCAATCGATTTTATGGTTTCGATCGATTTTAGATTAACCATGATCCAGCCAATCGATTTGCCCTGATACTGGAGTAACACCCGGTTGTTATCGGCATTCTTTTTAGCTGTATATTGCAGCAAGAAAATATTGATCCCGGTGATCACAATGCCGATTAAGGTTAACACAACATTGTACTGAAAAAGCAGGATTAAATACAAAAATGCAGTAACCAGATTGACCAGAATACGAGCCAGATTGCTTGATAACGCCGTTGCCACGGTATTGATGCTTTGCATCCGGCTATTGATATCCCCGGATTGGCGCTGATTAAAAAACTCTACCGGCAAGCGGAGGACGTGACGAAGATAAGTACCCGCACTGTCAATGGCGATATAGTTCTCCATCCGCACCAGCGCGTTCTCCTTTAACCAGTTGAGAATGGCCTGGAGCACCACCGTGTTTAAGAGGATAAAAATAAAAATCAGGATATCAAATTTTTCGGTATTATCGAGGTAATAATCGACAAATATTTTTGCATAATTGGCAATAATCAGACCGGGAATAACTAACAATACCCCCAACACCAGGGCATAAAGCAACGGTGAAATACCGGTTTGAGAAAGGCGTTTAAACAGTGCCTTCCAGACATCGGGCTTTTCTCCGGCCTTTTTAAATTCCGGTCCCGGCCGGGACTCAATCACTACCCCAGTAAACATCTGTCCCAGTTCTTCTGGAGTGATTACCCGTTTTCCTGAAGCCGGGTCGCACAAATAAACCTTGTCGTTCTTAAACCCTTCCAGAACAACAAAGTGACTAAAATCCCAGTGAATAATCACTGGCATTTGCATTTCTTTTAACTTATCCACCGTACAGACAAAACCCTGGGAATTAAGACCATAAAGTCGGGCAGTCCTGGCAATATTTCCGGCCTTTACCCCGTCGCGGGATACTCCGCAATCAATCCGAAGCGTCTCGAGGGTTTCATAGCGCCCATAATAGGCCAAAATCATCGAGAGCGAGGCGACCCCGCATTCGACCGCTTCCATTTGCAAAACCACGGGTACCCTGGCTATTTTAGGCCGTTTTTCTTTCTCATCCCGACTTTTCTCTGCTTCTGATTTCGTCATGCGTCTGGCCGCCTTTCTAGGAGATAATCATATCAATGAGATATAAGCGATCCGTAAAAATGATTGCACTGGCAGAGGTTCCCGTCGTGATTTCACCACTAAAACCGTTGTTTTTTTTGGTCCAGATATAATTCCCCTGATCATCCACCTTGGGATCAATAATAATTTGCATTTCCAGCGGATTTTCTTGATCCTGAGTCAAACCGCTTCGCTTAACACTTCGTACAATCCCTCTTAAATAGCCATATTCATCGGTGGATGCCGATTCAACCGCAACAAAGACCGGATCGCCTTGCTTAACATTAATGGCGTCTTCATAGCTGGAATAAGCCAGCACCACCACGGTGGTGTCTTCATTTTCCCGTTTGACAATTTGACACAGGGTCGAGTTTTTCGGTAAAAATGCCCCCTCTCCAAAATTTAGTCCCGCTATCATCCCGCTTTCCATCGCTACAATCATCGTTTGTCGCTTAAATCTGCTCTTTTCTTCCTCTGTCAGCACTGCTCCACTCGTGATCTGAGCTGCTGTGTTCTCGACAGTCACAACCCCCAGCAAATCTCCTCTTTTCACATAATCGCCATCGGAAACACTCAGCTGGGTCAGAATCCCTTCATTTTCAACCACTACTTGGGCCGTTCCCTCACCATAAGATACAACGGCGTCGAGGGTGGTGGTGATATTAATCGGAACAGTCATCGAATAAATAACCACGCAGACTAAAAAAATAATAATTCCCAGTAGAATCAGCAGGTTCCCCGGACCGATAACGGTCATCAAAGCGGCGTATTCACTTTTTTTGGTGTTTTTATCCTCTTTGTTCTGAAAAATGGATTTACTCACCGCTTTGTCCTCCCCCCGTCAAATTTTCCCTGGGCACCAATTGATCATTGATATAAATCTTTTGAAATACCGGAATCCCATCAATCAACCGTTTATCAAAGTCTAAACTGCCATAGACCGTCTCAAAACAGTTTTCTTCCAACACTTTTATTATCGTTTCTACTTCCAGACTCTGGGCCGCACTCGCCGCATCTGCGGCCAGATGCAGCGACATATAGGCTTGGGCGGCTGGCACATCCGGGTTCTTCCCATAGGCTTTCTGATAAGCCTTAATAAATGCCGATTCCGGGCCAGCCGCGGCGGTATTGTTAAAATAACTGGTAACCTGAGTCAGATTTTTCATGTTCGTAGGAATAACATAGGGCTGAATCTCAATGTCATAGCTGGCAAAAATTGGCCGGGTATTACCGGTTTTTTCCAGATACTCATAAAGCACCGTGATGTCATTTCCGACACAGGCGGTGACAATCGCCTGGACCCCCAAACTGTCCCATTTTTTTAGATAATAACGAAAATAATCAAGATTTGGCAGATAAGAAACTGCATCGACAATTTCAATGCCCACTTCAGCACCATGTTCTTCAACTTTTTGAATAAAATCTTTGCCATAGGTATTGCCGGCGCTATGAACAACCGCGATTCTTTGGATTCCCTGGGTGGCCATACTTCTTACCATTTCATCGGCCATGGCGTCATCCGATGGCGCGCAGAGATAGGCGCCTTCATTTTCAGGGCGATTCAATTTTGAACTGGCAATAATGGGCGCAAAAAGCAGCTTGTTATTCTGCTTATAGATATTCCCGACCTTTAGCACATCATCGGTGCTTCGATGTCCGATAACAATTGGAAAACCTGCTTTTTCGGCAATCCGGGTGGCCACTTCGACCGCAGTATTGGTGTTGTTGCCGTCATCATTGTAGTTGATTTCGATCGGTTGGTTAAGGATTCCGCCCTGATCATTGATTTCCCTGGCGGCCAGTTCAATGCCATTTTTAAAGGAGGCACTGTATTCCTGGGAGAACGGATAAACCACATCCACTGATAACTTACCGGTTTCTTTGACCGTGCTGGTACAGCCAAAACAAAGCAACCCGCCAATAACCAGAACGCCCAGGGTGGATAATATTATCCAATTTTTTTTCATGTCCCACTCCTTTGATTTTATAATTGAGGCAATAAAATGCTCTGAGCTTTCCCGTACTTATCCGCAGTGCGATCGGTTTTAGCTCACCACAGACTAAATAAATGGCGAGAACAAAACAAAATACCGGTCACTCAGGCCTTTTAGCAACACGCCGATTTTCTCAGCGGATAAACTCAGTTTTTCTGCTGTTTCTCCAATCGTATCGCTACCCGCGCCGGCCAGAATATCGATTTCTAACTGACTTAGCGTATTGATATCAAACAGCGAAAAATCAGGAATCCTCTGGATGACCCAAGTGTTTTTTTCTTGCTCACTGAGTTCATGCCATTCTTTAAGAAGACCCTGATAGTCGATCAGTTTTTTATAATACTCCACCATCAGATTATTTTTACCATAAATAAATTTAAGATATCCCGCGGCAATCCCATAGTTAAAAGCCAGCTTGAAATCGGCTCGAATCCGTTCTTTGGTAATCAGACCGTGTTCGTATTGTTCTTTCATCTTATTAGAAACTGCGGTAATAAATCGGGCGCGACCCATGCAGACTTCCGGCAGCGATAATTCTTTGGTATGATTAACCGGAAAATCCTCCAGGTTGGTAAGGCATTCCCGGTCTTCCAGAACGATCCCGAATTTTTCAGGTTGATTGTAAATCTGGGTACCGGGCAGGGGCATAATAAACGTTGTCGATAAGTCCAGCATTCCGGGGGCCAGATCCAGTAATTCTAACGCTTTTCTAGTGGTTGTAGCCAATGTTTCGGCTGTTTCAAAGGCCCCGCCGATAATGTAATTCCCGGTTAGTTGCGGTAATCCGGCAGCGTAGCAGATCTCAACCACTTTTTTGATGTCCTCGGGGCTGGCCTGTTTACCATAGGCTTTGAGCACATCGTCGACCCCGGACTCCATGCCGATTTGCATTCGCACCATGCCGCTGTCAATCATTTCTCTAATGAATTCCAGATGTTTCACCAGAAATCCGGGATGACCTTCACAAAACCAGACAAAATCATATTTTTCCCTTAGCCGTTTTACTCCAGATAAGATTTTCCGCAGCCTAACCGGATTGGTGGTAAAGGTATCATCGCAAAAAAACAGATACCGGGGTCGTTGACTTCTTTTTAAGCGGGCTTCTATTTCATCCAGCACATCTTTCGCTGTTCGCATTCTCAAATTTTTAGAATTTCCCCCCTCAAAGCAGAAAGCACAACGATAGGGACAGCCTCTGGCCGTAATTACTGACAACAGTGGACGTTCATGATAATCAAGCACATCTTCATTTCGGGGCAAGGCATACTTTGAAAAGTCTTCCAGATAGATGTAATCAGCGTTCTGAGCTGGCTGGATTTCTCCGGGAACAAGGACCGCTTCGCCCCTGATTTTTGCATTTAACCAGGTTAAGAGGGTTTCTTCGCCTTCTCCTTTTAAAATACCGTCGGCTTGAAAGCTGCCCAGATCCTTTTCAGTCATATGGAGGGTTTGAGGGCCTCCTAACACAACGTAAAAATGATAATGTTTTTTTAAATAGCTGATGATGGCAGCCACCGCTGACTGATTATCAAAATCACAGTAAAAACAGACCGCAAACAGGCGGTCTTTCATATTTTTAATGGTTTTCACCGCATCGGTGGTAATGCCCGTATAAG
>Ga0265295_1004576_pt1 | contig 18489 bp, 14 predicted proteins | sample Munlansysbiofilm_FD_192503 | JGI IMG/M metagenome (GOLD analysis project Ga0265295, IMG submission 192503) | Leachate microbial communities from a municipal landfill in Southern Ontario, Canada - Methane capture system biofilm | ecosystem: Engineered > Solid waste > Landfill > Unclassified ...
TTTATATTTATTTTCTTCTTTTGGGTTTTTGGAGCTTTACTGGCCCCACATTTAGGTATTTACGCTTATGTCGCAGATTATTGCATAGCACCTGCCCAACAATGGTGGGGTCGGCCGTTTTTCCATATGGGCTTCAGATTTTCATTGATTATAGCAATAGCCACATCTCTTGGCGTCGTTTTTCAACGAAGCAAATTAGAGTTTGGCAAAAAATTCTTTTACAACCAAGAGTTTAACTTGGTTTTATTGCTTGGTGTGGTTTGGTTGCTATTTTTCATAAGTCCAGAAACGGTAGGTCGATACGTAAGCGTTGATCACCCTTCAGTTAAATTTACCAAAGTTGTTATTTTTATACTTCTGATGACCCATGTTGTCACTGATCTTAAGAAATTGAATGGCCTTCTGGTGGTGCTGTCAAGCGTGTCGCTTTATCTTGGAGTAAAGGCATGGCAGACACCTTATGGTCGCTTTGTCGGTGGTCGTCTGGAGGGAATAGGTGGGGCGGATTTTGCCGAGGCAAATTTTTTAGCTGCTTTTATGGCAGCAATGCTGCCGATTATTGGAATCCAGTTTATAAAAAGTAAGCTTTGGTACGGGAAATTTTATTATTTCTCATGCGCGGCATTTGCGGCAAATACAATATCCCTTTGTCGTAGTCGCGGGTCTTTTGTCGGATTAGCAGCAGGTGCGATGGTTGCGTGTTTATTTGCTCCCCAAAAAATTCGCAAACAAGTCTTTGTGCTAATGATTGTCGGGGTGCTGGGGATGATATATGTTTCAGACGATTATTTTCTTCAGAGGATTTCCAGCATAACTATGGACCAAGGTGACATGGATGCTTCATCTGCAAGTCGTATCGACTTTTGGAAAGCCGGCTTTAGGATGTTTTCAGATAAGCCTTTAGGTGTAGGTCCGGGTAATTTTTTCCAAAATATAGGTTTTTATTTGCCTGGAGCGGAAGGTCGAGATACGCATAATACTTATATAAGATGCGCGACTGAGTTAGGTTTTGCAGGCATTCTCTTGCTAATGATTGTGACGTGGAATGGCATTATAAATCTTATGAGGGTTCATAAGAAATTAAAGTTTTTGCCGTATGAAATTTCGCAAGAAATTAGCTATGTTTTTTTTGGACTTTTGATTTCTCTAGTAATAGTTCTGGCATGCGGCATGACTATCACCATGACTTACACTGAATTTTTTTGGCTAATAATTATGTTGCCGGTGTGTTTGATAAGGTCTCTTGATAATAATACTAATCTCTATGCTGAAAAGAAGACCGATGTTTGACGTTTTTTATGAGAACAAAAAAGCTTGGCCCAAATTAGCATGGGTAGCTCAAATAGATATGCAAGCCAAATCTATATGCGTTTATCATGGTTCGATGTTGGAAATAGGCGACGAGTGGGCTGTCGAAGGTGTTTGGGACGGAGATTTTAAGCAAGGTGACTTCGACAAAACTGATTTTTTTTATGGAAGTGGCTTAAGAATAAGGAATGATGAAATAGTATTTGTAAGTTCTTCTACAGGCGTTGATCGTTTGTGGTATGTGAACGGCAAAAAAATGGCTTTCATAGGTAATACGTTACCGGGGCTCTTGGCAGTCTCAGGATTCAGCCTCGATAGCTCTTATATGACATACCAGAACGATCTCAACACGGTTCAGACACGTGGCATCTTTAGTTATATTAGTAAAATAAGAGCTGAACCTGAAGACATTTGCGTGGTTTACTTTAAAAATGTTGTGTTAAATCAGCAAGGTTTTTTTGAGGCGGATAAGCCTGATACTACACCACCATTTTTAGATTATAAGTCTTATGTTGATTATTTAAATAAAAAGGCCCTGTTATTGGGGCAAAATGTTCTTGATGTACAGCGAAAATTCAAAATTGAAATGTTAGTAGGACTATCATCCGGCTATGACTCTATCGCTACTGCCATTGTTGCCAAGGCAGCTGGATGCAAGAAATCAGTTTCTATTGTTAACGCATCAAGTTTATGGCGTGGGTCTGATTCTGGTTCATTTATAGCCAAAAAACTTGGCTTAACTTGTCAGTTGGTAAAACATAATAAAGATGCATATAACCACGAGTTGTCTATTTGGGCTAACACTGGTGGTAGTGGTGGGCGCAACCTGACCCTGTTTGAGTATCCAAAACCACTTAGCTTATTCTTTTCTGGTGGCTACGGTGACATTATTTGGGATAGAAACCATTGCTTTGTAAAAGAACCCAAGGGAGGCGTTAATGAAATGTTGTGCGAATTTCGGCTTGCTGAAGGTGTTTTTGTCACAGTTGTCCCTTGGTGGGGCATCAATCGAGCCAAGCAAATACAAGAACTTAATCACTTGGATGAAATGAATCCTTGGGTAATAAACACTAGTTACGATAGGCCCGTCGCTCGAAGAATGATTGAGGAGGCTGGTATTCAACGGGGCACGTTTGCACACAGCAAAAAGAATACCGCCTCAAACCAGCCTTTCTTGTGGCCATCGACGAAAGAAGCCCATGATAAATTTAACCTTTATTTGGTAAAACATGGAATGCGCCCTCGGTCGCGGTTTGAAGTGAAGTTTATTTCCTTCGCTTGTTTGGTTATTAAATTGGTTAACAGTAACCTGCTTAAATTTGCAGCGGAAAAAAAGAAATGGAAGCCTTGGTTAAAATGCCCCGAGCGCCATATGTTTTTTGTTTGGGCCAATTCTGCTTTACGCGATGAATATTACAGTAATTGATTTTCTATCTTTTTATACTTTGGATTGGTGTTGAGCTATGTGTGGCATAGTAGGTATTTTCAATATGTATAATCGCTCAACTGTCTCTACAAAGACCCTAGATCGCATGAACGAGTCTCAGCATCACCGTGGGCCAGACGAAGGAGGCCTGCATGTTGATTCCTGCATTGGCCTTGGTCATCGTCGTTTGTCTGTTATCGACTTGTCGACAGGGCAGCAGCCTCTTTTCAATGAAGACCGTTCTGTCGTTGTCGTTTTGAATGGCGAAATATATAACTATCGACAACTCATCCCTGAACTACAGGCTCTAGGCCATCAATTTTCCACCAAAAGCGATACTGAAGTAGTTGTCCATGCTTGGGAATCCTGGGGTGAAAAATGCGTGGAACGGTTCCGGGGGATGTTTGCCTTTGCTTTGTGGGATTCCTCCAAACAAACACTTTTCCTTGCACGCGATCGAATGGGGGTTAAGCCTCTTTTTTATTCATATCTTCCGGATGGCACTTTTATATTTGGCTCCGAACTCAAGGCTCTTATGGCTCATGAGGGCTTGATGCGTGAAATAGACCCCTGTGCCGTCGAGGAATATTTCGCTTTGGGTTACATTGCCGAACCACGCACTATTTTTATCGGGACAAAGAAATTACCCCCAGCGAGCACCCTGACACTGGTAAGAGGGAAGGGGCAGGTAGAGCCCAAACCTTTCTGGGATGTGCGTTTTAGTCTTGATAACCCTATCTCCGAAGCTGACGCCGAGGCGGAACTGCTCGAACGGATTGATGAATCTGTGCGCCTACGCATGGTTTCCGAAGTGCCGATAGGGGCGTTTCTCTCCGGTGGGGTGGATTCCAGCACGATCGTGGCAATGATGGCCGGTGCACATACCGAAAAAATCAACACTTGCTCGATTGCTTTTTCCGATCCTCAATATGACGAGTCAGATTATGCAACCGCTGTAGCGAAGCGTTATGCCACCCGACATTTTTCTGAACGAGTTGAAAGCGACGACTTCGATTTGATCGATACCTTAGTCAATTTATATGATGAACCCTACGCCGACAGTTCGGCGCTGCCGACCTATCGGCTATGCCAGTTGGCCCGAAAGCATGTGACGGTCGCTCTCTCGGGGGATGGCGCCGACGAGATGATGGGAGGGTATCGCCGCTATAATATGCATATGGGCGAGGAGCGGGTTCGTTCTCTGCTGCCCTTGGCTATTCGTCGCCCCGTATTCGGAGTGTTGGGGCGTTTGTACCCGAAGGCCGATTGGGCACCGCGGGTCTTTCGAGCCAAGACCACGTTCCAAGGATTGGCCCGCGAATCGGCGGATGCCTACTTTCAGAGCGTTTCACTCGCGCGCGACGATCTGCGTCTGCGACTTTTTAGTGATGATTTTCGTAGCAAGCTCGGTGACTATAATGCCGTGGAGGTTTTTCGCCGCCATGCTGCCTTGGCAGACACTGATGATCCGCTTGCCCTGGTTCAATACCTTGATCTGAAAACATATCTGGTCGGAGACATCAATACCAAGGTGGATCGAGCGAGTATGGCTCATTCATTAGAAGTACGTGAACCTCTGATGGATCATACCTTGGTTGAGTGGTTGGCGACCCTTCCTTCCCATTTTAAAATACGGAATGGTACAGGCAAATACCTGCTCAAGAAATCCATGGAGCCACACCTTCCGCATGATCTGCTCTATCGTTCTAAAATGGGTTTTCGAGTGCCTCTCGCAGCGTGGTTTCGCGGTCCGCTGCGTGCTAGGGTTCGCGAAGCCTTGCTGGGTGAGCGTATGTTGCAGACGGGTTTCTTCAATGCCGAGTGCTTGCGCATGATTGCGGAACAGCATGAAAAAGGGCGGCGCGATTACAGTGCAGTGATTTGGGAACTGGTCATGTTCGATGGGTTCTTGCGCTCGATGGAGTCTGGCCGGTGACTGTTACAGATAACAATAAGAACGCTATCCGGGTAGCACTAATCCTTTCCGAATTGAGCCCCGGAGGTATGGAGCGGGTTGTTGTGCATTTGGCTAATGGACTGGTTGCACGAGGCATTGAGACAATGGTCGTATGTCTGCAAAACGCCGGCGAGTTTTCCACCCTGTTGGATAAACGGGTGCGATTCGAGGCGCTTGCCAGCGTAACTGCCATGGATATCATGGCTGTGTGGAGAATGCGGAATGTCCTGCGCTCGTTTGGCCCAACGGTCATCAATATTCATGACTATACCAGCACCCCCTATCTGGTTGCTGGCAACTGGATAGGGCAACGAAAACCCATAGTTTTTACGGCCCATGGCGAGCTTTATGAGGGATTCGACCATCTCCGTGGAAGGATGCGGTTTTTTTCTAAGGGTTTTTCTCACCTAACCGGCGTTTCTGCCGCAATTGTCGAGTGCCACAAAAGGTTTTTAGAATGGTCCGGCTCCAGTAGTGTCATACGCAATGGTGTCCCAGCTATGCAACTTGATAAAGCAGCTGGGTGCGCGGTTCGAGATGAACTTGGTTTGGCCGACGGCGAGTTTTTCTTTCTCTCCATCGGCAACCCCAGAACCGAAAAGGCCTTCGAAGATCTCATCGATGCAGTAGCCCTGCTCCGTGAGCAACTTGGCTCGGAACGTCCATTCCGAGTCGCTATAGCAGGGGCGTTGAACGACAGCGACTACTGCCGTGATTTAGCGCGCCGACTTGATGAGAGGGGCGTGGGCGACTGTTGCACCTTTATAGGTTTTCGCCAGGACACCGCCGCCCTCTATGCTGCCGCCGATGCCTTTGTTCTTTCGAGTCGGAGCGAGGGGCTGCCGATGGTCATTCTCGAAGCGATGATGGCCGGCCTTCCGGTGGTGGCAACCAAAGTTGGCGGTATTCCCGACGCGGTGGGCGAGCGGGCGCTGCTTGTCGATGCTGCCCAACCCGCGCAACTGGCGGCGGCTATGGCGCGCCTGATGCGCGAGCCCAGTCTTGCAGAAACCCTCGGCTCGACAGGCAAGGTCCACGTCGAAGGGACCTTCGGTGTTGAGAGGATGGTGGATGACTATGTTTGGTGGTATGCTGGGATAGGTAAAAGTGATAAGGACGAGGTTATGAAAAAATAAGTGCACCCACATAAGGCCCGAATGAATAACAAGAAGTGCTATTTGATTGAACAAGAAAAAATTGTTTTTTTATCAGCGAATGTTCGATTTGATCTTTGCAAATGGCCTTCGATGTGACCGGACCGGGGAACTTGCAACGATCTTAAAGTCCAGATATTTAGTTGGGAATGTTTTGAGTTTTAAGAACTGAAGATTGCCTTCGAAAGGCGCTATCTATGAAATTGGTAAAAGAAATTCTGTGTTGCCTGCTGGTTTTTGGCTTGTTAGCGCTGGGAGCGCAATCTGCCATGGCGGATGCACTTAGTGACAGGACAAATGCTTTGATAAAAAGTGCAGATGCCTACGCAAAGCAGGGTAATATTGTTGCTGCTTTGCAGCAGTATGACAAGGCATTATCCATGCGACCTGGTGATTTAGCCATCTACTACCAACGGGGGCTTATGTTTGGCCGAGTGGGTCACTATACTAGTGCGATAAATGATTTTTCCCTCATCATTCAAAGAGAAGCGTCAAGTCGGCGAAAGCGTTTCCCCAGCGCCAGAAAATATCGTGCCGAAGGGTTGGTTGGTCTCGGCCAGTATCAAATGGCTATCGAAGAATATAAAGCCCAGTTGCGGCAAGGTAGCGGTGCTGGCAATGGCAAGATCTGGTACTATCTCGCGGAGACGTATGCACTTATGCACCGCAATGATCTTGCATTGGATGCCATAAAGCGTGGTTTAGCCACCGGGTCTCACTGGAGTGGTAAAATGGAAAACTTACGCACTAAAATCCTTACCGGTCAAAAAATAGTACCCCATAAACCATTTTCTAATTAGACTCTCTGGAACACTAGGCACCAGACTGAGTTCATCCATGCGCAGCATTTCCTGAGCCATCTCCTCTTGTCCTTGGCTATCTTTTTTCTCTGCTCGTCACCCATGTTTTCCTCCCCCCGAACCGTACAACACTTCCGGCAGCGAGCACGGCGAAGACCGATGATCGCAAAGTGGGAAAAGTTTGGTATTGTTGTGCAGAAGAGTTCTGGTTCCTTGGTGAACGGGAGCAGGCGCGCGGGTCGGTTGGGAACAAACAGTGAACTGGTTCACCCTGAATTATCGCCGTGCAGTAGGTACAAATTCGTAACACTTTCAGCAATTAACCTAAAAACAGGTGAATTATGTCTATGAACTGCCGCAAAATTGTTTTAGGGGTGTTTTTAATGTTGTTTACCCTATCGGTACCTCCTTGTTTCTCCCAGATATATCAAGTGCATGATCCTGCTGAGCTTAAAGCAGGGTTGAGCCAACTTAAACCTGGCGATGAGCTGCAGATTTCTCCCGGAGTATATCGCGGAATTTTCTTGAAAAACATCCATGGAACTGCTGCCGCGCCAATTATTATTATGGCCGAAGATCCATTCAACCCCCCCATTTTTAAAGGGGGGACCGAAGGGATGAAACTCAGCAGTTGTTCATACCTTAAATTCAAAAACCTTGTTTTCCGAGACTTTTCTACTAACGGCATCAATATTGACGATGACGCAAAAAAAGCGACGTCCCATCATCTTATTCTGGAACAGATCCAAGTGTTGGATACTGGCGGTAAGAGGAATCAGAATGCGGTTAAGTTGAGTGGGGTCACAGATTTTGTGCTGCGGCAGTGTAGCATCGAAGGCTGGGGCGGCTCGGCGGTCGATCTGGTGGGGTGTAGTAATGGCATCATCGAAGATTGTATAATCAGTGGAAAACAGGGCTTTCGCAGTGGTAATGGGATTCAGATCAAGGGGGGATCACACGCTATTCTGGTACAGGGTAATGTGTTCAGAGAGGCGGGCCAGCGCGCGGTTCAAATCGGCGGTTTGACTGGCAAGGCGTTCTTTCGTCCCGCAGTTGGCGACTATGAAGCAAAAAACATAACCGTTGCCGGGAACACCTTCATTGGTTCAGAAGCCCAGATCGCCTGGGTGACGGCCCAAGACAGCCATGTGCATAATAACCTGTTCTTTCTGCCGGAGAAGTGGCTCGGGCGCATTTTGCAGGAAACTCAAGATCAACAGTTTAAGCCCAGCCAGCGCGGCTTGTTTGAACGCAACATCGTGGTTACAGATCAGCGGGTTAATGTGTTTTTCAATGTTGGGCGGGGAACAGACCCTGAAAGTTTTGTCTTTCAACAAAACTTATGGTTTCGTCCCGATGGCAAGCGTAAGCCGACCCTGCCGTCGTTTGAAAAAGATGGTGTGTACGATGTGGATCCGATGATTATCGGCACGGAAGAAGGGGGCTTGCAAATCAATTCTGCCGCGCCGGAATTGCAGCAGATAGGCCCCGAAGCTTATCGCCCATGGTCCGTAGCGCAGGATTTTGCCGACGTAACCGTGCCGCGGGTGAATATCCCCGCAGTGGAGTATTCGACACTTGATTGGATAAAGGCGCTGTTAGAGTAGTTGCTTAAGGAGCGTTTGGCTTTAATGTCTCTCCAGCAGCAACTTCAGCCCCTTTTTTAAGTGGCTAAGGCGAATTTGGCGCACTTTGCTCCAGCGCAGTTGTGCCTTAAAGGGAAGTATCTTTTTGACGCGGAAGGATTCTTTTGCGTATGTTGTCGCAGTGATTCCGCTCTGAATGAAGCTGTCAGCCCTTTTTAAGTATTTATCTGTCCTCCCCCTGCGTTCTACCTCAACGGTGGTACCGTTGTCAAAAACTGGAATCTGTTCGACGTGGGCTATCCCTTTTTTGTTCAGTTCTAGCATCACTATCTGGCTGCTACGTTCAAATCTATCCCAAGTCAGCATGTCTCCGTTTTCCCAAAACACCCGATTAGACAAAAAGTTCCCGAGTGAGTAGGCAATAAAGCCGTTGTGATAGTTTTCCACCCCTTGAATCACATGGGGGTGGTGCCCAAGCACTGCGGTAGCGCCAGCATCAATGAAAGCATGGCCCTGGGCTATTTGTTCCGGGGAGGGAAAACGGTAGCGTTCATCGCCCCAATGGGGGGATAGGATAACGTGGTGGTGGTCTTGTTTGAGGTGCTGGATATTGGCGCAGATCGCTTCAGTGTCTAGATAGGCAACGCCTGGGGTATGGGGGGCAGCAAAGTGCTGCATGCCGGTGGATGGGGCTACTGCACCAATAAAAGCGATTCGAATCCCGTTTATATCCAGGCTGACGCTCTCTTGTGCCTGCTTTTGGTTGACTCCAGCCCCGAAGGAGCGGATCTGGAGCTGAGCCAGTTTGTTCTTCGTGTGTGTGAATCCAGCAGTGAGGGCGTCGAAAGCGTGATTGTTTGCCAGCGAGACCAGATTGATATGGGCTGCCTTGAGAGAATCAAACTGGGCGGGAGAACCTAGAACGCGCGGTTCGCTCTCAATGAGGTGTTCCGCTGGTAAAGTGCTTTCTAGATTAGCCAACACCAGATCACACCGGGAAAAGAGCGCCCTGATTTCGGGCGCTAGAGCTTCAAGTCCCCGTTCAGACTGCTTTGATCCGTATGGTGTGGTGAATAAAAGGTCGCCGACGACGGCCAGGCGAAGAGAGGTTTCAGGCTTCATGTTTCCTCTTTGTAGGGCTGGTATGTTTAATTAATAGTGGAATCCGAGTCGCCAGCACTCCGCCTAACATATAGCAGTAGATGTCAGTCATGGAAGGTGTTCTTGAGGGGAGAAAAAGTTGTCCTCCCTCCTGAATTATCCCTAAAGCTCCGCTCAACAGTAAGGCCAAAGGGAGACTTAAGGCAAGGTTATCTGCCTTCCACAAGCGTAGGCGCAAGAGATAAATCAGTGTCATCGAGAGTACAATGCTTTGTATAAATAGGCGCAAGTGATTAAGGCTTGCCCCCATAACATAGTGATATAGCGGTAGAAATTCAACCCCATGTGGAAATTTAGTCCTGATCATCTCAGGGTTGAAAGTGAAATTGAATGGGGACCACCCCAAATAGAGAAGATAGAAAACCAAACCCGCTATGCCAAGGTTAAGCTTAAGTCTACGTGGTAAAGGGCGACGCCAATACCACATGAGGATAATGGCAATGAAGATTCCAGCGTAGTTGGCCACCAGATTGCTGGCATTCATCGTTCTGGAGGCAATGAATAGTTTTCCCCCTTCCAGCATCAGGCTAAACAACGCGCAGAATAGCGCCGCCTTGAGTGGCCCGAGCCGGGTGGTGCTGCTTTTTTTCCATTGCGCCGCTAGTAAGGTAAAGACCACATACACCAAAATATGGGTCACTAACCATTCGTGCCATGGATGGAAATAAAAACCCGCTACGGGGTTGAAGTTTGCGGCTTTGACGCTACGCCAGACATCTTTGAGTAAGATGCTGGGAAGAAATGGTGCCAAGGCATCTGCAGCAAGAAGGGCAGCGAAAAGCAAAGTCAGCAGATCCGCAGGAGCATGTTTTTTTCGATACTGCAGAGAGGCTACAAGCCGCTGCCACATGGATACACCCCAAAACACCCCAATAAAAGAACCGAGGATGCCACTGATGGTATTCATGATGAAATCAGTAATACTTGAGGTGCGGAATGGGGAAAACAGCTGCGTAGATTCTACAAAAAAACTGGTTAAGCTGCAGCAGCAGACCGCTGTTACAAAAGTAAACAAGCGGTTTTTGTTTTTAAACCTCCAGCGTGTAGTCAGTAATGCGCCTAGGGGGATGTACAGGAGCAGATTGCTTAGTACGTCAGAGCCACTAACATGACCATGGGGATTAACCGGCCAAGCGTGCAATGCGCGCTTAATCTCCCATTGTAGATCAATATTGGTAGAGAAATCGTACGGCATTAAGCACGCATATAATAAGAGAATAAGGTAGAAAACACTTAAGTTAGTAAGTGTTTTTTTATTGAACTCAGATTCACTCATTGTGCCTGAGCTTTCTTGTCACATAAGCAGATGGGGTGAACCAGACTGTTGTCCTTATTAGAATGTAAGTGCAGATTATATTCGCCATTTTGCATTATGTTTACAGGGCTCTTTAGTTGTATGGTGTCAGAAACATGGTAGCATTCAAAAACTCAGACTTGCGTGTTGAATGAGAGGTTTTGCATGATGCTGTTTTTAACATGATGTTGTTTTTCAAAGAGTTGTTGTGTGTTTTACCTCCGCAAGATCTAACCCCAATTGAGTTAACGTTATGGATATAAAATCACTGTCATCCAAAGTATCACAATGCCGTGAAATGCTACAGTTGCATAGGCATTTTAAAAAGTACTTTAAAATTGTTCCGGCTACCACCTGCGATCTTGCAGAAGAGGCCCAACGGATAAGACATGCTGTGTACTGTGAAGAACTAGGGTGGGAACCTGTAAATGAGCAGGGGCTGGAAGTGGACATTTATGATAAAAATTCGGTGCATTGCCTCCTTTTAGCGGTTAACTCTGGGCGCTATATCGGCTGCTTTCGCCTTGTATTGCCAAATCCAGATAATTTAAATAGTTCATTCCCACTCCAAGAATTATATGACGATGATTTATACTCCGGATATCCAGAATATGAAAAAATGTCCAAAGGTGAAGTGGCAGAAGTTTCTCGCATGACCATAATGCCAGATTATCGCCGCAGAAAAAATGAGAAAAACAGCCCGGTATCGTCACTTAATTTTAGGACAGATGTCGACGCGCGGGGGAAACGGCGCTTCCCGTACATCCCTGTTGGACTGTATATTGGCATGCTGGAAATGGCCTCTTTTTATAAGATTAAAACGCTGTACATGCTGACAGAGCCATTTCTAGCGACCCATTTTAGCCGTTTAGGTTGTTGCCTTAAACCGATCGGCGATGTAGTAGATTACCGTGGGCGCCGGCGCCCATACGTGATGGAAGTGGAAGATGTTTTGAAGAGTACAAGTTTATTGATGCGTCCACTTATTTGGACTATCCGCAAAGATGTCAAAGCTGCTCTGGCGGGTGTTCAGCCCATGTTAGATCTTGAGATTAAAGGACAAGAGAAGAAATGGAGAGAACGTGAAGCCATTTAAAGTGATCAATGTAGTTGGTGCTCGACCAAACTTCATGAAAATGGCCCCAATCATCGAGGCCATGAACCACCATCCTGACGCCATTCATCCTATCTTGTTACATACAGGCCAACACTACGACCAAAAAATGAGTCACTCATTTTTTGTCGATTTGGGGATGCCGCGCCCAGATATAAATCTTGGGGTTGGCAGTGGTTCGCATGCGGAACAAACTGCCAAAATCATGCTCGAATTTGAAAAGGTGTGCCAGGCAGAACAGCCCGATCTCGTGGTTGTCGTTGGGGATGTGAATTCAACCATGGCGTGCACAATTACCGCCAAGAAGTTGGGAATTCGTGTCGCTCACGTTGAAGCTGGTCTCCGCTCCCGCGATATGTCGATGCCGGAAGAGATCAATCGTCTCTGCACCGATGTGTTGTGCGATTATCTGTTTACCACCGATTATATCGCGGATCAGAATCTGCTGGCAGAAGGAATTGCACCAGAAAAGATTTTCTTTGTCGGCAATGTGATGATCGACACCCTGATGAAGCATCGAAAGATGGCATCAAAGCTTGCGCTACGCGCCAAGTTGGGCTTAGAGGTTGGAAATTACGCTACCTTGACAATGCACCGCCCCGGCAATGTTGATGATCGAGATGTCTTGAAAGGGATATTGGAAGCGGTTGCAGAAATCTCACAACAAGTGCCTGTGATCTTCCCTATTCATCCGCGCACCAAGAAAATGGCTGAGCAATATGGCCTGGAAAGCTTCTTTAGCACTGCGCTAAAGCCTGAGGGGATCTGGATTACTGAGCCTCTGGGCTATCTGGAGTTTTTGCATCTCAATATGGGGGCGCGCCTCGTAATGACCGACAGCGGGGGACTGCAAGAGGAAACCACCGTATTGGGGGTTCCCTGCCTCACCATGCGCCCCAACACCGAACGCCCCATTACCTGCGAAAAAGGGACCAATATCATGGTGGGTAGCGACAAGGATAATATCCTTAAACATGCGCGTGAGGTTCTCTCTTCGCCGCCTCCTCAGGGACAGATTCCAGACAAATGGGATGGACATGCTGCCAAGCGTATTGTGGAAGTGCTTTTACGGATTAATAGCGGAGAGTGTTAATGTACAGGGTGGAATCTGAAGTTACATTCTCCGAATTCTTACAGCGCAACCGCTGGCATGTTTTGATGCTGCTGTTGTGTATCGCAGTTACCTATCGAAATGTCGTTCCGGGGATGGTTTCAGACTGGGATAATGATCCAAATTATTCCCACGGATTTCTGGTTCCGTTGATTTCAACTTATTTTGTGTGGCAAAGCTGGGCGCAAATTCGAAACATAAAGGTTCGACCCTCCCTCTTTGGTCTGCTGGTAGTGGTTGGCAGTCTGGCCCTTTTGATTCTGGGATATGTCGGCACAGAGTATTACACCATGCGCTCGTCCCTGGTGTTCCTGCTTGCAGGGGTTATCCTATTCTGGTGCGGTTGGGCTATCCTGCGTGCCTTGGCACTTCCGGTAGGGTTTCTCCTTTTCATGGTGCCGCTCCCCTATATTGTTTACGATGCCGTGGCGTTCCCCCTCAAGCTCATGGTAGCGAAGTTTTCCGTTTTTTCCCTTAAGATGTTGGGCGTTGTGGTATGGCGTGATGGCAACATTATCCGTTTCCCGCAGACGGTTCTAGAGGTAGCGGATGCATGTAGTGGCTTGCGCTCTCTGATGTCGTTGCTAGCCCTTGCGGTTGCGTATGCTTTTATCTCCCAAACATCCAACCTGAAACGAACTGTGCTCGTATTATCTGCGATCCCAATTGCAATTTTCACCAATATGGTGCGCGTGATAGTTACTGGGATTTTGGCACAATATTACGGCGCTGCGGCAGCTGAGGGTTTTTTCCACGAATTTGCCGGGTTCGTTGTGTTTGCCGTAGCTATGGTGTTACTGTTTTTGTTTGGTATGCTGTTGCATCGGTGGGGAAAATCATGATTCAGAGCCGTTTTTACCTAGTCTATGCATTACTTATCCTGACAGCACTATTTGTCGGGGTTCATCGCGATATTGCCGTTCCAGTAGCGCAACCCCTACAAGAGATCCCTACGCACTTGGGTGTGTGGAAACAGACCGATGACATTTATTTTAGCGAGGCAGTGCTTGAACAATTACGCCCCACAGACTATCTGTATCGCGTCTATCGCCAGGATGGAGACCTACGCAATACACACAACATTGCCCTCTATGTAGGCTATCATGGCGGCGGTCCCGATAGTGGCCCCATCCACTCTCCTAAACACTGCCTCCCGGGGAGCGGCTGGATGGTAGAGTCGGAAACTCGATATCCCATAGAGGTGGACGGTGGCACCTTCAACGTGGTGGAAGCAGTTTACCGTCATGGGGAACGTCTGGAACTCTTTGTGTACTGGTATCAGGTGAAAGGCAAGACCCTGACCAACGAATATTCCCTGAAAATGGCCGAGATTTTTAATTCAATGCTATACCGGCGGCGAGATTCTGCTTTTATCCGGATCTCAACCCAATACCATGAGGGCGATGCCAAACCCGTTACGCTGTTGCATGGATTTGTGCGTGCCGTTTATCCTTCTCTCACCGAAGTATTGCCACAATAAATAGGAGAGTGCACTATTTTACCCTCAACCTTGAGGGCTTAGATGTGGCTCCCTTGAGTGTTAACCTTGTAGTTGGTGGGCTCCACTCCCTTGCTTAAATCAGTCTCAAGAGCGGATTGTTGATGCTTCAACTTGTATTGACATACAGCGCAGTTGCTACTGTTCTGGTCTATCTGGTTTTGATCGTATTGCGACGCCACCTGCAGGTTTCCGCCTTAGGGCTCGTCGTTGCGTTCCTTGCCGCCGTAGTTATCGAAGTTTGCGATACGCAGATTCTGCTAAATCCGCAGTTGCTGTTGCGCTGGAAACAGGTCTGCCTGGTCGCCGAAGCCTGCCTGCCGGTGGGGTTGTTGCTGTTCTGCCTGACCTATGCCCGGCGCCTGAAATTTAATCGCACTTCTATTATCGCCTGGCTCCTGTTTGCAGGCGCATGTTGTCTGCCGGTAGCTGCAATCGCTTTGTCTGCCTCTGCATTGATGTATTCACCTGACTTTGAGACGGAGAAAATCCTTTTCCTGCGTCCGGCGGGCTATTGGTTCTATGTCGCTTTAATGACAACGCTCGTAGTTGCGCTATGCTATCTAGAACGTACTTATGTTGCGCTTGAACGTTCAGATCGGTGGCGGGTAAAGTTTGAGGTAGTAGGGGCGGGGTTGATAATAGCGGTGCTGGTGATTTACTACAGCCAGGCACTGCTGTACCGCTCGTTAGATATGAACCTTGTCCCAGTGCGCACCGGGAGTTTGATCGTTGGCGTCCTGCTGATGGGCTACAGCCGCAGGTATCGCGGAGTACTGGTTGCGCTGCAGGTCTCCAGACATGTTGCCTACCGTTCGATAGTGATTTTGGCGGTGGGCTTCTATTTGATTGTCTTGGGCCTGTTCGGAACGGGAATGCAATATCTGGATCTATCCCAGAATCGATCCCTGATGCTTGGCGCTGCGGTGGTAACAGGGCTCTTGCTCGTGGTTTTGTTGCTTTCCGAAACAGTTAGACGGCGCATTCAAGTAACCCTGCACAAAAATTTTTATCAGAAAAAATACGACTACCGTTCCGAATGGCTTCAGTTTACTTCACGTTTGGCCCAAGCTAAAAACCGCACCGAGCTCGAAGCAGCAATTCTGACCTTTTATGCTGAAACCTTTTCTGTGCGCGGCGCAGCGCTGTTTTTACGTGAGCGGGAAGATGGTGCGTTTGGTTGTTGCGCTCAATATGAAATGGAGCTGCATGGACTAAAGTTGGCGGGGCAGTTCCCCCAAGAGCACCCACATGACTGCAGTTGGGTGACAAACCTCACAGCACAGCATGAGGAACTAGATGGCGCATGGCAAGCCTTGCACAAACATGGGTGCAGCTTTCTTATCCCCCTGTGTTTCGATAGTGGTATCGAGGGCTTCATTGCCCTGGGGCAGCGGGTTTATGCAGGGGAAGATTTGACCTACGAAGATTTTGACCTGATGAAGATTTTAGCTCATCAGGCTATCGGGGTATTGCTCAGCCGTAAACTGTACACAGACTTAATCGCAGCCAAAGAGATGGCAGCCATTGGTAAGATTTCAACGTTTGTGATTCACGATCTCAAAAATCAGGTTTCAAGTCTGGGGCTCGTGGTGGACAATGCGCGCGACTACATTGACGACCATGAATTTCGCAGCGACATGTTTGAGACGCTGGACAACACGGTCGCCAACATGAACAGCCTTATCATCCGACTGCAGAATATTAAGCGCCAACCGCAACTGCAACTGCGCGAAACTGATCTATTTGTTCGGGCGCAACGCGCAGTGCAGCAGGCCGCAAACCCTGTGATAACTCTAGCTGGAGAATCGGTGCAGGTTTGTGCCGATGATACGGAACTAGAGCAGGTGTTGCTGAATCTACTCCACAACGCAAGAGAAGCTTCCGCTGCGAATCAGCCGATTAGTGTTACAGTTGGACATGATGCGCAGGCTTATGTTCGAGTGCAGGATCATGGCTGCGGAATGAGCGCAGACTTTATCCGTACTCGCCTCTTCATACCGTTCGAAAGTACGAAGAAGAAGGGGACGGGAATCGGACTCTATCAATGTCGTCAGGTTGTAGAAAGCCATGGCGGTCGCATTGAAGTTGAAAGCACCCCAGAGCAGGGCACAACATTTACTCTTTGGTTGCCCATAGCCGAACAGCTTGCCCCTAAATAGAAAAGATAAATAGCCTCAAACATGCGAGTAAGTGAGGGATAGCGTGAAAAAGCTGCTGATTATCGACGACAGCCCTGAAATATGCAAGCAACTGAAGTGGGGGTTAGGAAAAGAATATCAAGTGCTTCTGGCACAAGACGTTGAAGAAGCATTGACCCTTTTCACCCGCCATAAGCCCAAGGTGCTGACCCTGGATCTTGGCTTGCCACCAGATGTTGACGGGGCCACAGAAGGACTGCGCTGTCTGGAACAGATTCTGCGCGAACAACCAGATACAAAAGTTATAGTTCTCTCTGGTAACGAAAATCGCGACAATGCTTTGCAGGCCGTGCAACTTGGCGCGTATGATTTCTACCGCAAACCCATTGACTTAGCGGAGCTGAAGGTTATTTTGCAACGGGCGTTCCATCTGTCCACTCTAGAAGAGGAAAATCGCCGCCTCCAGACAGCGGCATTGACCGATCGAGACAAGGGGTGGGGGATGCTGGGACAGTGTCCGCAAATGGAAGAGGTGTTTACCACCATACGCAAAGTAGCCCCAGCAGATATTCCGATTTTAATCCTGGGAGAAAACGGCACCGGCAAAGAACTGGTTGCCAAGGCGATTCACAGCCACAGTCTGCGCAATAAAGGGGAACTGATCCCCATCAACTGTGGTGCCATACCAGAAAATCTACTCGAAGCGGAATTGTTCGGCCATGAAAAAGGGGCATTTACCGGCGCCGCCGCTCAGGTAAAAGGCAAAGTTGAATATGCCCACGGAGGAACCCTTTTTCTGGATGAAATCGGGGAACTTCCCTTGCCGTTGCAGGTAAAGATACTCCGCTTCCTGCAAGAAAAAACGATTGAGCGTGTGGGGGGCCGCAAGGAGATTGACGTCGATGCCCGTATTGTGGCTGCAACCAATGTGGATATCGAAGAAGCTATTAAGCAGGGGAACTTTCGCGAAGACCTCTACTACCGCATTGGTGTGATTACCATCAAACTCCCCCCCCTGCGCGAACGCGGCGAAGATATCAGCTTATTAGCCAATTACTTCCTCAACCGCTATGTTGCCGAATTCTCTAAAAAAATTAAAGGTTACAGCGCTGCTGCCGAGGCTGCCTTAACTGCACACCCATGGCCAGGAAATGTGAGAGAGATGGAAAACAGGATCAAGCGCGCAATTCTTCTCGCTGATGGTCCAGTGATTGAACCCTGCGATCTCGGCTTTGAAGTCAAAACAGCACCCGAACAGACTTTCTCAACCCATGGTCTGACATTAAAGGAAGCACGCGACAGAATCGAACGCGAAATGTTGGTCGCCGCATTGAAGAAAAACGCGGGCAATGTAGCCAGATCCTCAGAAGAACTGGGAGTAAGCCGTCCCACGTTCTACGATTTGATGAAAAAACATCATCTGCATCAGGCGTAACTGTATTGTTATATCTTCGTATCAGCTCCGCAAACAGGTACGCTATCCCCGCCAGCGCTAGTCAATCATCCCCATAGCACTCGAGCTGCCCCAGCAGCAGTTTCCGCATAAATTTAGCCTATATTCACACAGTTGTTGCCGCTACGATAACAACTGCAGCTCTGCATGTGTTTGACACATCAGATTATGCAGCGTAGAAATTTATTGACATCCATGCGTATGTATTAATTTATATTTTATACATTAGTCCTAGCGGTAAATTAGTTTGACAAAATGTAGTAATATGGTAATACTCATATGTATTGGGCCTTCTATCCAACGTCAAGAAGTGTAGCCACCAAGTACCCGCTACGCGGGGTCGCGAATATTTGGTTATGCGGTCAAGTCCAAAAGTTGCTGTAAATTCCATCCCGCGTGATTGGAATTTTTCTAGCCGTTTGCGGCCGCCTTCATCTGTGCTGCAGAGGATTGTTGATCCGCCCACTCGAAGAAATCGTCCATATC
>Ga0265295_1004577_pt1 | contig 18484 bp, 19 predicted proteins | sample Munlansysbiofilm_FD_192503 | JGI IMG/M metagenome (GOLD analysis project Ga0265295, IMG submission 192503) | Leachate microbial communities from a municipal landfill in Southern Ontario, Canada - Methane capture system biofilm | ecosystem: Engineered > Solid waste > Landfill > Unclassified ...
CCTGTTGCGGATCACCGCTGTGCACCCCATGCGCGCCGAGGCGGTCAGGGCGCTCTTGGCGCAAACCGGTTCGCCCTGGCAGGTCGTCGAGCAGCTGGTCGAGCAGGGCCAATTGCATCAAACCGTCTACAGGGGCCATACTTTTTATCTGCGCCGGTTTGGCCGCAGCGGGCAGAGGGGCACATGACCAGGATGTGGGAGAACAGGGCGAATGCTGCGTCGGGAGTGGTCCGGGACACCGAACCAGCCAGGCAGGGGCGGGGCGTGATCGGTGCGGCGGGGCCGCCTGCTGGCAGGGCGCTGGATCGGTGCACGCACGGCGTGGACACCGGCCCGGCTGTCGGTCTGGGCGACCGGAACGGGCACAGCCGTTGCGTGCTCTGCGGCGGTCTGCATCCCAGGTCCTGGCGACTGCCGTTCACACCTGCCGCAGAGGATCGAATCCTGGCCGAGTTCGTTGCCACCGAGGAACTGCAGGGCTACGACGGTCTACTCCACGGCGGCGTCATCGCTGCACTCATGGATACGGCCATCATCCACTGGTTGTTTCAGCACGGTATCCAGGCGGTCACCGGCGATCTGCGGGTCCGCTACCTCCAGCCCGTTGCCTGCAATATCCCGCTGGAACTGATCGCCTGGCTGGTTTTTCCCTGCCCGCCGCTCTATCACCTCAAGGCGGAACTGCGCGCCGGCGGCCAGCCGCTGGCCCGGGCCGAGGGTAAATGCATGCGACGTGAGGCGCCATGAGAACAGAAACGGCCACCATCACCATCTTGGTCGACAACCTGGGAGCACCGGGTCTGGCCACGGAACACGGTTTGTCGCTGCACATCCGTACCGCGGGGCATACCGTGTTGTTCGACACCGGCCAGAGTGACGCCTGCACGAACAACAGTCGTGTTCTCGGCCTGGACCTGAGCCAACTCGACGCCATCGTGCTCAGCCACGGCCACTATGATCACACCGGCGGCCTCTGCTCTGTTCTCGGTTTGGCCCGGCGGGCGGAACTGTACTGCCACCCGGCGGCGGTCTCACCCCGCTACGCGGTCCGCGACCATCAACCCAAACCGTTGCACATGCCCCGTCCGTCCATGAGTGCGCTGGACCGGGTGGCGGAGGAGCGGCTGCACTGGGTGCAGCAGTCCGTGCGGCTTGCCGGCACCATCGGCCTGAGCGGGCCGATTCCGCGACAGACCGTCTACGAGGACACGGGCGGCCCCTTTTTTCTCGATACCGGCGGCCACCGGCCGGACCCGATCGACGACGATCTCGCCCTGTGGATCGATACACCCACGGGCCTGGTGGTCTGTGTGGGTTGCGCGCACGCGGGCCTGGTCAACACCCTCGTGCAGGTGCAGCGACTGAACGGCGGCCGCCGTGTCCGGGCGGTGATCGGTGGCTTTCACCTGCTGAGTGCCGACGAGCGGCGGATCAAGGCGACCATCGACGCCCTGCAGGCACTGGCCTTCGACGAGATCGTGCCTTGCCACTGCACCGGCGAGGCAGCGGTCGAGGCCTTGGGTGCGGCCTTTGGCGAGCGATGCCGTCCGGGTGCGGCGGGCATGCGCTGCACGTACTGACCGGGGGCCCAAGCCCTCTCACCGCAAACATTTTCCAGCAAGTCCGGCTGATCGCCGCCGGACACCCCTTCAGGGCCTTGGGTCTTTACCGAAAACGACCGATGGCCATCTGCGCCGCCGGTTGGCCCTGCCGTCCGCAAGCATCCCGTTTCCGCCAACCCCCTTGTCTGTTTTTGCCTCCTCGCTGTTCGGCGGAGGTTCATTTGCCCGGTTTCCGTGGCCTGCAGCCGGTCTGCGCCTGTCGTTGTGAACAGGATGCCGTTTGTTCCGTCATGGGCAACCCGGGCACAATCCCGGTTCAGTGCAGCGGTCGGCGGTGTTCCATGGGCAGGACGGCGCGGCGGTGCGCCAGGAGGGTCTGCTGGGCCTGGCCGAGCACGCTGGTGCGCGGATAGGCGCCGCTGGCGTTGGCGGTGCCGGCCTCGCGGCCGGTGAGCAGGGCCAATCCGTCCAGGGCCAGGTCGATGGTGTGGATATGGAACAACCCCCGCTCGACGGCGGAGATCACCGCGCGGTCGAGCATCAGGTGCCTGCGGTTGCGACCCGGCATGAGCACGCCCTGGTGGCCGTCCAGCCCGGCGGCGGCGCATACCTGGAAATACCCCTCGATCTTCTCGTTGATGCCGCCCACCGGCAGCACCTCGCCGTGCTGGTTGAGCGCTCCGGTCACCGCCAACCCCTGGCGAAGCGGCACCCCGGCGAGGGAGGAGAGCAGGACGTAGAGTTCCGCGCAGGAGGCGGAATCCCCCTCGATGCCGTGGTACTCCTGCTCGAAGACGATGGCCGCGTTGAGGGCGAGCGGTGTGTTGCGGGCAAACAGCGAGGCCAGATAGTGCTTGAGGATGAGCACACCCTTATCGTGGATGGGCCCGGACATCGCCACCTCGCGCTCGATACTCACCAGCCCCTCCTCGCCGGCGTAGGTGCGTGCAGTGATGCGCGTCGGGAAGCCGAAGCTGTGGTCCCCCAGGTCGACCACGGTCAGGCCGTTCACCTGGCCGACCGTCTCACCGTGCAAGGTGATGAGCACCTCGCCCTCGGTGATGGCCTCGCGCATCTGCTCTTCCGGGTAGTCGTGCCGCCGGGTGCGCGCGATGAGCGCCGCGTCCACGTCCGCCGCCTCGACCAGCCGACCGGCGCGCAGCCGGCAGAGGGTGGCGCTCTCCAGGACGAGAGCCTCGGTGCGGCCGAAGATGGCGCTCTGCCGGCTGCGGTCTTCGGCCTCGCGATGGCCCTGCTCGAGCAGGCGAGCAACCGCGGCGGCGGAGAAATGCGGCAGACCGAGCCGCGCGCAGGTGCGGGCAACGAACACCGCCGAGGCGCGCCGGGATTCGTCACTGGCCGGGAACCGCTCGGCAAAGTCCACCTTGACGCGGAAATGGCGGGCGAACTCGGGGTCCGCCTCCTGCAGGTCATAGTAGAGTTCGCGCGAGCCGATGAGCACGATTTTCACATCCGCGTCCACCGGTTCAGGCTCAAGCGACACCGCCGCCACCGGCGCATAGGCGGTGCCTGGTTCCTCGATTTGCAGCCGGCCGCAGCGCAGGAAACGGCGCAGCTTTTCCCAGACCAGGCCGTCTGCGACCAGGTCGCGCAGGTGGAGCAGGAGAAAACCGCCATGGGCCCGGTGCAGGCTGCCGGCGCGGATGCGCGAGAAGTCTGTGACGAGCACGTCGTTTTCGCTCTGGTACTCGATACTGCCGAACAGCGAGCGGAACAGGGGATTGTCCTCGACGATCACCGGCGCGCCTTCGAGGTCGTGGTTGTCCACCACCAGGTTGACCCGATAGCGCGCCACCAGGGCGGCGAGCGCCTCCCGGCGGGCGGAATCGTCCGTCTCGTCGGGCTGGAACAGTTCCAGGCCGTCGAGCAGGTCCTCCTTCACCCGGTGCAGCCAGGCGCCGAGTTTGACCGAATCCTTGATCTGCTTTTTCAGATCGATGCGGATTTCGCGCAGTTCGCGGTCGATGAGCGGCCGCACCACCCGGCGGCGCAGGGCGGCCAGCGACTCGTTGAGCGCCTGTTCAAACGGCCGGACCCGCTCCAGGTAGCGATTGATCTCAACGAGCAGTTCCTCTTCCATGCGGGCGATTTTGGCCCGACGCTCCTTGGGCAGGGCGAGCATTTCGTCCTCGGTCATGACCCGCCCTTCGGGGCCGCGCAGGGTGAACAGCAATCGGCCGGCATCACGGTGCAGGGCGAAATCGCGCGTTTCCGCAAACGCGTCGAGTTCGCTGAAGGCCCGGGCCTCCTCCTCTTTGAAGGTTTTTTCCAGCCGCTCGCCCTCTACCTTGGCGTGGGTGGAATCCAGTTGCTGCGGGATCTCCGCCAGCAGGGTCCTGACCAGACGCGCCATGCCCTGGCGCAGCAGGCGGCCCTGGCCGGCGGGCAGGCGCAGGGCGCGGGGACGCTCCGGCGCGTCGAAATTATAGAGGTAGCAGAGATCCGGTGGAGTGGCCCGACGGGTCGCAGCCTCCTGCATGGCCTGACGGAGCAGGGAGGAACGGCCGCTGCCGACCTCGCCCAGCACGAACATGTTGTAGTCCGACTGGGCCATCTCCAGGCCGAAGTGCACCGCGGTTTCCGCCCGTTCCTGACCGATCCAGGGCAGGGGCTGGTCCTGCAGGGCCGAGGTGTCGGCGAAACCCAGGGCATCGGGGTCGATGGTCAGGCGCAGGGCCTCGGCAGGCAGTCGGCTGGTGGGCATGGGCGGATCAGGGTAGAGATGAGGTTCGGCTGGAGGAGCAGGCGGGTCGGGCCGGAGCGGTCGCCGGGTGGCCGGCAGGTTCGGCAATCGGACTTACAGAACAGCAGGTTGGAAGTCAACAGCTTTTCTCCGGGCGCTGCAGGGGAGCGCCCGCTCGCCGCACCTACTGGCCTGATGGGCAATGCCTGGGTACGTCCCGACCAGCCTACTTTACGAAAATTTCTTTTGAATGAGTTCGGTTCACGGTATATCTTGGTCCGATTCCGGCCGGGGGTGGGCGGATCGGAATCCCCGCCCCGAGGACCGGGGGACTGGAGGACAAAGATATCGCGTGAGAAAAAAAGGGAAAAAAATACTGGCAGCGGTGCTCTGCGGCCTGCTCATGTGGGCCGGCCAGGCCATCGCCGCCGAGTCGGTGCGGCTGGTCTGGTCGGCCGACCGGGGTCAGGGATTCGACCTGTTCACGGCCGTGCAGGAAAAGAACAGTTGGGGTCCGTCCACCCGACTCGTGGACGGACCCGAGGCCGACCTCACCCCGGCCTGCACCGTGGACCAGGCCGGCCGCCTGTGGCTCGTGTGGATCGCCCGCGATCGGGAAGGGCGTTCGCAGCTGCGCTACCGCATCGACGCCGCCGGCAACAAGCCGCGCGGCGGCAGGATCGTCACCGGTTTTGACGACAACTATGCCCCGGTGGTGCTCATCGACCGCAAGAGCGCTGGCTGGGTGGCGTGGGCCAGCTACACCGGGTCAAGTGACGACGTGTTCGTCAGCCGGTTCGACGGCGCCGCCTGGAGCGCGCCGATGCGCGTACACGCAGCCAACGACCAGCCGGACGTCAAACCGTTTCTGAGCCTGTCCCGGGACGGCAGGGTCCAGGTCACTTGGCTTGGCCTGCGCGAGACGGGCTACCAGCGGTTTCAGGTCCAGTGGAACGGCACCGGGTTCACCGGCGAACATGTGGTGCCTGAAAAAACCTGGGAGCAAGGTATGCACAAGCACCTGCGCCGGAAGGCGCCGCCGCTGCCTCGCGAGACCCGGACCCAGGGCATGGTGACCGCATTTCTGCCGGGGAACAGGGAAATCCAGGCCATCCCGGATTGGGTCTTTCCGCTCACTTTTTCGGAGGGCAGGTGATGGCCCGATCGTTTGCCGTCCTGTTGTTCGCAAGCCTGCTGGTCGTGGGCGCGATCCGCGACACGCAGGCCGCCCGATTTCTCATCGATACCATTGGTGACAGTATCACCTCCGGCTATCCGTATTATTTGCCGATCGAGGGGAACGGCTGTACGCCGCCCTGCGGCGGCTACCAACCAAAATTGCAGAGTCTCCTGCTGGCCGCTGGTAAGGATGTGCTGGTGCGCAATTATGGCGTCCGGGGAGCCAGTACCGCGGATGGCGTGGCGCGTATTGATGCGCTCCTCGATAGTTCATCGCCCCAGTTCGTCCTGATCCTGGAGGGCACCAATGACCTGCTCTTTCTCAGTAAAGACACCGTCTACAAAAACATTGCCTACATGGTGGACGCCACCCTCGCCCGTGGCGAAGTGCCCATCCTCGGTACTCTTCCACCGGATATTCGCAACGGGGAGGAGTATATCAACAAGCCGATCGTGGAGACCAACACCTTGTTGCAGCAACTGGCCCGGGACCGGAATATCGCCCTGGCAGACCACTACAGCGCCCTGGTCGGCAACTGGGCCAATCTGACCTACGAGGGCCTGCACCCCAACTTGGCCGGTTACGAGGTCATGGCCCGCACTTGGTTCACCCCGGTACACGCCAAAATCACCGCCATGACCAGCCTGCCTTGGCTGATGCTCCTGCTTGACTAGCTGAGCGCGAAACAGTGCGCAGCCGGCTGATCAGCGCGTAGGCGAGCAGGTAGATGTCCAGGCCGACCACCAGGGTGACGGTGAAGCCGAGGTAAATGGAGAAGAGCACGCTGAGTACGCCGCCGACCACCGTGAACCATCCTTGTCGAGGCGGCCAAGTTGGCGCCGCAGTGGAATGGGCAACTGGCCGAAGTGCACGAGAAAGAACTGAAAAAAGGCAACCGGAACCGGGCAACGCTCGCCGTGGCCAGAAAGCTGGGGGCCTATATGCTGGCGGTCGACAAAAGCCAGCAGGACTTTGCTGCCCGGGAGGAAGCAAAGGCGGCGTAGAACAAACGCAGCATACACTCTACCGGAACCATGATCTTCCCGCTGGTCCTCGCCGAATTGGGGACTCTGCACGCGGTTGTTGCGATGCAGCCGAAATCTGTTTCGAGGCCGTCGGGTTGACCCACACTCAATCTTCCGCGGAGGTCAGTCAGGATACAGGACGCCGAGAACACGTCCGGCCTCGAATGCGGCAAATGGATGTCTGGTCGCGGGATCATCGCCGACCCATTGAACAAGAAGAAAAAGATCGAGTTGCGGCAGGGTGGTACACATCGCCAGAGAGTGAGCCGAGGGTGCGATCCTCTCCAGCGGGGGACGTTCCTCCGACGAGCAGGAGAGTGGCCCATTCTCGGAACGTCCCCCGCTTCCGCTCCCTCCGAGGACGACGAGAAGGTGGGAGAGAGGTTCAGCGATGGCTCAATGCCTGGAGGTTATGGGAAATCTCACAGCGGCTCAGTTCGGCCACGGTGCAGCCGTCCGGGTCAAGCAGGCGCACCACCAGCGGCATGGCGCCCACCGCGTGGGTGGAGCAGGAGAGGCAGGGGTCGAAGGTGCGGATCACCGCTTCCAACCGGTTGAGCAGCCCCTCGGCGGGCGGGTTGTTGTCCAGGTAATGCCGGGCCGCCTGGAGAATGCCGCGCTGCATGGCCAGGTTGTTGTGCCCGGTGGCAATGATCAGGTTGGCCTGTTGGATCAGGCCGTGCTCGTCCACCCGGTAGTGGTGCAGGAGGAAACCGCGCGGCGCCTCGATGGCGCCCACCCCTTCGGTATCGTTGACTCCGGCCACGGCGCGCACCCGGCGATCGAGACTGGCCGGGTCGGCCAGCAGCAGTTCCATGGTTTCCACCGCGGCGAGCAGCTCGATGAGGCGGGCGTAATGGGCGTGGAAGTTGCCCGGCACCGGCCCGGAGGCGAGGTTGCGGAAATGAGCCAGCTCCCGGTCGGCCAGTTCGGTGCCGCAGCGGTCGACCAGGTTGAGCCGGGCCAGCGGCCCCACCCGGTACATGCCGTCCGGGTAGCCGTGCGGCTTGTAGTAAGGGAATTTGAGGTAGGTCCAGGGCTCCACCGCCTCGCCGATGGTGTCCGCGTAGTCGGCGGGGTCGAGCCCGTCGGCGAGCAGGGCGCCGTCCGCGTCGATGATCCGCACGAGGCCGTCGTAGTGCTCGAGCCGGCCGCCCGGTCCGGTCAATCCCAGGAACAGGCTGGGGAAGCTGGCGAACACCAGGGCCTCCTCCAGATGGCGGGCGAGCAGCTGCCGGCAGCGTTCCAGATGGCCACAGGCTAGGGCCTTGATCTCCGGGATTTCCGCCAGGATGGCCTCCCGCGCCGATGGCTCGAGCGGTGCGTCCACCCCGCCGGGCACGACCCAGGCAGGATGGATGCGTCGGCCGGCCAGGCGTTCGATCACCTGCTGGCCGAATCGGCGCAGGCGGATGCCGTCACGGGCGAACTGCAGGTCCGTGGCCGCGATGCCGAGGAAATTGCGAGTTGCCGGCGGGTGGTCCATGCCCAGCAGCAGGTCCGGTGCGCTGAGGTAGAACCAGCTCAGTGCGTGGCTCTGGATGAGCTGGCCGAGGTTGAGGATGCGTCGCAGGTTGGCCGCGGTCTCGGGAATGCGCACCGCCAGCAGCCGGTCGCAGGCCTTGGCCGAGGCCAGGACGTGGCTCACCGGGCAGATGCCGCAGATGCGCGCGGTCAACGCCGGCATCTCGAAGTACGGCCGGCCGACCACGAACTGCTCGAAGCCGCGGACCTGAATCACCTGAAAGCGGGCCTCCGCGACCCGGCCAGCCTCATCGAGCAGCAGGGAGATGCGGGCATGGCCCTCGATACGGGTGATGGGTTCGATGACGATCTGCTCTGCCATGGTCTTTCTCCTTACGCGCCGAAACGGGTGGCGAGCGGCAGCTTGGGCATCCGCCCCTCGCTCAGGGCGACGAGCAGGTCATGGATGCAGTCGGCCGGCGGCGGGCAGCCCGGCACGAACAGGTCCACGGTCACGACCGTGTGCAGCGGCCGGGCCTGCTCGTTTAAGGGGGGCAGGTCGGTCCCCGGCACCCCGGGATTGAGCAGCGGCCGCTCCACGTAGACGGTCCGCAGCATCCTCTCGGCACCGTGAACATTGCGCAGGGCCGGGATGTTGCCGGTGAGCGCACAGTCGCCGAGCGCCACCAGGAGTCTCGTGCGGGCCCGCACCCGCTGCAGCAGCAGTTCGTCAGCCCGGGAGCTGACCGCACCCTCGATGCAGGTCACATCCACCCCCTCGGGGAATTCCTTGCAATCCACCAGCGGGCCGTAGACCAAGTCGACCCGGCCGGACAGGTCGAGCAGCCGCTCGTCCATGTCCAAAAGCGACATGTGGCAGCCGGAACAGCCGTCCAGCCACAGGGTCGCGAGTCGCAGCCTGTTCATGCGCCCTCCGTCGATCGCCCGGCGACCAGGGCAACGAGCGCGGGCCGGTGCTGGCGCAGCTCGCCAACGGACCGTCCTTTTTCGAACAGGGCGCCGGTGGGGCAGACGGCCACGCACTTGCCGCAGCCGGTGCAGGTGGTCGACTCGCCCCAGGGCGTGTCCAGATCAACGACGATCAGGCTGCGGATGCCGCGGTTGCGCACGTCCCAGGTGTGCGCCCCCTCGATTTCGGCGCAGACCCGCACGCAACGGGTGCAGAGGATGCAGCGGTTGTGGTCGAGGACGAAACGCGCATGCGAACTATCCACCGGCAGCAACGGGTAAAGGGCCGGGAAGGCGAGGTGGTCGACCCCGAATTCCATTGCCAGGTCCTGCAGTTCGCAGTTGCCGTTGGCCATGCAAACCGCGCACACGTGGTTGCGTTCGGCCAGCAGCAGTTCGATGATCTGGCGGCGGTGACGGTCGAGCCGCTCCGAGCGGGTGATCACCTCCATGCCTTCCCGGATGGGGGTGACGCACGCGGGCAGCAGTTTGCCGCCGCCGGCCACCTCCACCAGGCACAATCGGCAGGAGCCGTGACCGGACAGTCCCTCCAGGTGACAGAGGGTGGGGATGCGGATGCCGTTTTCCGCGGCCACCTGCAGGATGGTCTCCCCGGTGCGGCCACTCACCGGCCTGCCGTCGATGGTCAGCGTGATGCTCATGAATTGTGCTCCGGGGTGTCGGCGGGTTGCACCATGCGGTCGAGGAATTCCTGGCGGAAAAAACGCAGGGCGCTGCGCACCGGGTTTGGGGCGGATTGGCCCAGGCCGCAGAGGCTCGTTTCCCTGACGAGGTTGCAGAGTGTTTCCAGCGTTTCCAGGTCGGCCGGGGTGGCACGGTGTTCGCAAAATTTGCCCAGGAGGCGGTGGATCTGCACCGTGCCCACCCGGCAGGGCACGCATTTGCCGCAGGACTCCTCCATGCAGAACTGCATGAAGTAGCGGACCATGTCCACCATGCAGGTGGTTTCGTCGATGACGATCATGCCGCCCGAACCCATGATCGAGCCGACTGCGCCCAGGTCCTCGTAGGTGACCGGGGTGTCGAGCAGGTCCGCCGGAATGCAGCCGCCGGAAGGGCCTCCGGTCTGCACCGCCTTAAGCGCCAGGCCGTCCGGGGTGCCGCCGCCGATGTCATTGATGATCTCGCCCAGAGTGGTGCCCATGTCCACCTCGATCAGGCCGGTGTACCGGACCTTGCCGGACAGGGCGAAGACCTTGGTGCCCCGGCTGCGCTCCGTGCCTGCACCGGCGAACCAGTCGGCCCCGCGGGTGACGATGAGCGGGATATTGGCGTAGGTTTCCACGTTGTTGATCAGGGTGGGGCAGCCGTGCAGCCCACGTTCGGCCGGGTAGGGCGGTCGGGGCCGGGGCAGACCGCGGCCGCCCTCGACCGAGGCGATCAGAGCGGTTTCCTCGCCGCAGACAAAGGCGCCGGCGCCGAGGCGGATCTCCAGCTTGAGGTCGAAGCCGGCACCGCAGATGGCATGACCGAGCAGGTTGTGGCGTTCCGCCTCACGGAGGGCCCGTTTGAGTCGCTGCACCGCCAGCGGGTATTCGGCCCGCACGTAGATGTAGCCGCTGCTTGCTCCCACCGCGTAGGCGGCGATGATCATACCTTCGAGCACCGCATGCGGGGTGCCTTCGAGGATGGCCCGGTCCATGAAGGCTCCGGGGTCGCCTTCGTCCGCGTTGCAGATGAGGTACTTCCTTTCGCCCGCGGCCTTGGCCACGGTGGCCCACTTCAGCCCGGTGGGGTAGCCGGCCCCGCCCCGGCCGCGCAGGCCACTGCCTTCGATGAGCCGGGTCACCCCGGCCGGGCGCATGGCGGTCAGTGCTGTGATCACGGCCGTGTAGCCGCCGGCTGCCAGGTAGTCGTCGAAATTATCCGGGTCGATGCGGCCACACAGGGCCAGCACCCGCTTGCTCTGCCGGGTGAAGAAGGGCAGGTCCGGGGGCAGGAGCAACCGCGCTACCGGCTCCCGGCCCAGGGCCGTGATGATCTCGTCCGCATCCTCGGACCGCACCCCCTGGTAGACGATGGTGTCCGGTTCCGCCCTGACCAGGGGGCCGAGGGCGCACAGGCCCATGCAGCCGGTCCGGCGCACCAGCACCCGGTCAGCTAGGTCGCGTTCTTTCACGATCCTGTTCAGTTCGGCAACGATCTCCTCGTTGCCCGGGCAGCCCAGACCGGCGCAGACCAGCAGATGATGATCGAATCCCGCCAGGTAGCGTCGCCGTTCTTCCGCCAAGTGCTGTAACGTTTCACGCTGCATCGTCCAGCCACTCCCTGATCGCGGTGGTTGATTCCGCGAAACTTTTTTTGCCGATGATCTCGCCGTCGGTGATGATCACCGGCGCCAACGCACAGGCCCCCACACAGCGCACCTCGACCAGCGACAGCCTTTTGTCCGGGGTGGTTTCGCCGGGAGCCAAGGCGTAGTGCTCCTTGACCCAGGCGAGGATCCGGTCGTTGCCCTTGACGTGACAGGCCGTGCCGGTGCAGACCGCCAAGGTGTGCTCGCCGGCCGGTTGCATGCGGAAATGATTGTAGAAGGTGGCGACACCCAGCACCTTGCTCGGCGCTACGCCCAGGCGGTCGGCAATGCGGCGGAGGGTGTTGGATTCCAGGAAGCCGTACCTTTCCTGGGCTGTGTGCAGGGTCTCGATGAGGGCCTCGGGCCGGTAGTCGTGCCGCTGCATGGTTCGGTCGACAGCGGTCCATTGATGGTCGTCGCTCCGGTTGTCCGTCCGGGTGCTGGGCATGCGTCCACCTCATCGGGGCTGGAGTGGTGTGCCAGAACAAGGGTCTGCGAGAGCTTTTGTATAATTTACCATTCTCGCCGCGGATGCAATGACTGTTTGCCGATTCCCGTCTGCGGTCAGCGGCCCTGGAGTGTGAAAAAGGTACATTTTTGTTTTATACTGTTTTTAAATAATACAAATTTGAATATAAAATTTCTGTATGCGCGCACTGTGACCGGCGTTGATTTTTTGAACTGGCTGAAAAAAGGTGAAGAGTTTCGCTTGTTCCTTTCTGGCCTGACTTTTGCTGTGGAGAGGCATGTCCAAGCTTTTCCGCACACAGGACTGCGGATGACCAAAAAGAACAGGTAAAGGAGGTGACGGTTCAGTGGTCAAAGGGCTGGTGGTTGGCGGAGGAGGCGGTGGCCATGACTGCGCTCGCGACAACGCACCGAACAGCCGGTCAGCGACCTTTTGATAGGTAGCGACAAGGTGAATGAATGGGACGCCGAATCGAATTAACCAGTGCGCCGGCGAAGGAGGCGCACGTGGGATGAGGAACGGTTTGGGCAGGGATCCATATCCAATGAACAAGAGAAGGAGGCAGGGGGATGAAGTGTGTCAGTGCCATCATCAAGCCGTTCAAGCTGAACGAGGTGCGCGAGGCGTTGACCGCGCTGGGCGTGCAAGGGATGACCGTGACCGAGGTCAAGGGGTTCGGGCGCCAGAAAGGGCACACCGAAATGTACCGGGGTGCAGAGTATGTTGTTGAATTTCTACCGAAGTTGAAGGTTGAGGTGGCCATCGACGACGATCACCTCGAGCAGGTGGTGGCCGGCATGCACAAGGCCGCCTGCACCGGCAAGATCGGCGATGGAAAAATTTTCGTTTTTGATCTCGAACAGGTCATGCGCATCCGCACCGGTGAGACCGGCAGCGGCGCGCTGTAAAAGGGAGGAACAAGCCATGAAAAAGTGCAACCTGACCATGCTCTCCGCGTTCGCCCTGCTTGCCGTTACGGCCGGGCCTGCCCTGGCCGAGGAGGTCCCGGCCATCAACAGCGGCGATACCGCCTGGATGATGACCAGCACCGCCCTGGTGCTGTTCATGACCCTGCCCGGCCTGGCCCTGTTTTACGGCGGTCTGGTGCGCCGGAAAAACGTCCTCTCCGTACTCGCCCAGTGTCTCGGCATCGCCGGCCTGGCCACGCTCATGTGGTGGGCCTTCGGCTACAGCCTGTCCTTTTCCGGCGAGGGGAAATTCATCGGTGATCTCGGCGCGGTCTTCTTCAAGGGACTGTACGGGCCGGAAGGCAGCGACATCGCCTTTTCAAGCAAACTGGCCGGCGTACCCGACTCGGTGTTCGCCATGTTCCAGCTGACCTTTGCCATCATCACCCCGGCACTCATCGTCGGCGCCATTGCCGAGCGCATGAAGTACACTGCGCTCATGGCCTTTGTCGCCGGCTGGCTGGTGCTTGTCTACTTCCCGTTTGCCCACATGGTCTGGGGCGGCGGCTTCATCGGCACAACCCTGGGCGCCGTCGACTTTGCCGGCGGCCTGGTGGTGCACATGTCGTCCGGGTACTCGGCCCTGGTGCTGGCGCTCATTCTCGGCCCGCGCCTCGGCTACGGCCGGGAAGCTATGCCCCCGCACAGCCTGGTGCTGTGCATGGTCGGCACCTCCATCCTCTGGGTGGGCTGGTACGGGTTCAATGCCGGATCGGCCGGCGCGGCCAACGGCCTGGCCGGCAACGCCTTCCTGACCACCACCCTGGCCGCGGCCATCGGCGGGTTCACCTGGGCGCTGCTCGAGTTCCTCACGAAAAAACAGCCGTCGGTACTGGGCTTCTGCTCGGGTATTGTTGCCGGTCTGGTGGTCATCACCCCCGCGGCCGGCTTTGTCAACGCCAACGGTGCGGTGCTCTGCGGTATCGCCGCCGGCGTCATCCCCTACTTTGCGGTGGTTTTCTTGAAACGGAAACTCGGCTATGACGATGCGCTGGACACCTTCGGCGTGCACGCTGTCGGCGGCACGGTCGGCACGCTCCTCACCGGACTGCTGGCGGTGGAGGGCATCAACGGTCAGGCGGGCGGTGTGGCGCTGCTCATGAAGCAGCTGGCGAGTGTGGGCATCGTGGTGGTGTGGAGTGTGGTCGCCACCACCGTACTTGCCTACGCCATCAAGGCCACCATCGGACTCCGACCGGCCGAGGACATCGAGCGCCAGGGGCTGGATATCAACGAACACGGGGAAGAAGGGTACACCGTCTGAATTTCGCTGAAGAGAGCTCCCCCTCAACAGGTGGTGCCGGTAGTGGTGGCCCGGAACGGAAAGTGCACCGTTCCGGGCTTTATTTTTATAAAACGAAAGGTTATTGCTGATATTGTCCGTTTTTTTGATCCTTCTGAAAATCCGGCCGGTTTGCCTTGCAGGAGCAGTGGCAGGGCTGTGCAGGCAACGACTCCCTGTCTTTTCAGGATGTGACGGAGTTATGCATGTGGCGAATGTTGTCGGGAAAGCGGCTTGGGCCGCTTTCTCTGCTCCGGCGCGGCCGACACGTCGGGCTCGCTTTGTGATAATTACGTCACGAGGTGTGGCGCCCGCCTCCGCAGAGGCAGCAAGGGCTCTTCCCAAAGCGTAGCGATGGGCAAATATTTCACCGCGAACCCTGCCGAGGTGTTCGTTATAAGCAGCTATGTTAAATCATGTATTATCCTGTTTTTCCGTTTTAATTTTTAGTTGTTGGGTGGGCTGAGGACAGTCGCAACAAGTTTTGCATTCGCTGCCCAACTGGTTTATGATGCCCGACCAGCCGACCTGGGCGGGACATTGGTAACCGCCTGTTGCAACAATTCAATCTGCAGGTGCATAATGATCAACAAAGTAATTCTCATCGGAAATCTGGGGGCCGATCCGGAGCTCCGCTACACGCAGAGTGGTGCCCCCGTCGCCTCCTTCCGAGTGGCGACCACGGAGCGTTGGAAAGGACAGGACGGTCAGATGCAGGAACAGACGGAGTGGCATCATATCGTTGCCTGGCGGCGTTTGGCGGAGATTTGCGGCGAATACCTCTCGAAGGGGTCGCGGGTCTACATCGAAGGCAAGCTGCAGACCCGCAAGTGGCAGGACCAGAACGGCAATGACCGCTATACCACCGAGATCATTGCTCGGGAGATGAAAATGCTCTCGCCGCGCGCCTCGGGTGGCGGGAGTGGAGAGTTGAGCGGCGGCCAAGGGTTCGGCGGCGGCGATTCCTTCCAGGAACCCCCGCCCATGGGGGATGATGTTCCGTTTTGAGCTGTGGGGTTAATCTGCAAGGGCTTATCTGAGACGACTGGGATGCAACCGTTTGTCCAAGGTGAACGCACAGTGTCGTCGAGTTGTCAACCCTTGTTGCGCAAAGCGCGCAGCCTCGCGGGCGGGCCGCTGAACGTTGAGGGTTCTCCGGACGCTGCGGTGATGAAAAGTCGGCTTCTATCTGGTTGATATTTAGCATCAATATTTCTTTTATAGCCGGCAAGCAGAATAAAATCAGTCAATTCCGGGGCATGCGCAAGGAACTATTTTCCTTGACAGATGGTAGTCGTACCGGTAATGAATAGCCGTTCATTTTTGGCATATTTCTAACGTGCTGTTCACATGAGGATTACGTTCATTTTTATTACGTTCAAGGGAGAGGTCTGATACATGGCAACGGAACTGGTGCTTTCAGCTATAACCCTGGTCGGAATCGCTATCGTCATTCCGCTGATCATGCTGGCGACAACGGTTTTTGGTCCGAAGGCCGAGGGTGTCGCTAAAAACGAGCCGTATGAAAGCGGCATCAAACGCATGATCGGTATGGCCGAGCAGAAGTTCAGTGTAAAGTTCTATCTGCTCGCCATTCTATTTATTCTGTTCGATATTGAAGCAGTGTTTATGTATCCGTGGGCCGTCAGCGTTCGTGAACTCGGCTGGTTCGGGTTTACGGAAATGGTTGTCTTCATGCTGCTGCTCTTAACTGGACTCATCTATATTCTCAAGAAAGGGGTGCTCAATTGGCGTTAGGATTAGAAGCGAGTCTTGGTGATTCCGTCCTGACCACCAAGCTTGATGCGGTAATCAACTGGGGACGCGAATATTCGCTGTGGCCGTACATCTTCGGCACCGCCTGTTGCGCCATCGAATTCATGAGCGCGGCGGCCAGCCAGCACGATATCTCCCGATGGGGCGCGGAAGTTCTCCGCTATTCACCCCGTCAGGCGGACGCGCTGATTGTCTGCGGAACGATCAGCTACAAGCAGGCGCCGGTGCTCAAGCGAATCTACGAGCAGATGTCCGAGCCGAAGTGGGTCATTGCTGTGGGCGCCTGTGCCACCTCCGGCGGTATCTACGACAACTACTGTACACTGCAGGGCATTGACCAGATCATTCCGGTCGATGTCTATGTGTCGGGTTGCCCGCCACGTCCTGAGACCATATTCGACGCTTTGATGAAGCTGCAGGACAAGGTCAGGGGCGAGAGCGTGCTCAATGATCGCCACAAAGATTTCAAAGGGATTCTCGACTGATATGAATACGACGGCGCTAGAATTTATCCAGGCCGCGTTTCCGGATGTGCCTTGCACGGCCAGTCTGGACGCAGTGGTGCTCACGGTGCAGCCTGAACAGCTTGAGGCAACGCTTTCCCGTCTGAAGAACGACCCGGAACTGCAGTTCGGTCTGCTCGTCGATGTGACCGCAGTGGATTATCTTGAATATCCGGTGGAGCAGGCCACGCGTTTCGCGGTTGTGCATACCCTGCGGAACTGGGAAAAGAACCAGCTCGTGCGGGTGCGCACCTTGGTTGCCGACCCGGAAACAGGCGTGCCGACGGCAACCCACCTGTGGGATTCTGCCAACTGGGGGGAGCGGGAAACTTTCGACCAGTACGGTATCAACTTTCAGGGGCATCCTGACCTGCGACGTATTCTTAATCACTGGCAGTTCGAAGGACATCCGCTGCGGAAGGATTATCCTATCGAAAAAGGGCAGGTCTGTTACGAGACCGACAGCCTCGAGAAGGAGATCAAGGCCAGGCTGCAGGCGAAAGGGGTGGATCAGACCACCATGCAGGATATCAACACCGAGATCATGTTCCTCAATCTCGGGCCGTCGCATCCGGCAACCCACGGCGCCATCCGCATTCTCACTGCCCTGGACGGCGAGACCATCGTGGCCAACGTCAACGAGATCGGCTACCTGCATCGCGGCTTTGAAAAAACAGCAGAGAACCGCACCTACAACCAGATCGTCCCGCTCACCGACCGGCTTAACTACTGCTCGTCGATGATCAACAACATCGCCTTCGTCAAAGCGGTGGAATCATGGCTGGGCGTGGACATCACCGATCGGTGCAAGTTCATGCGGGTGATTCTCACCGAATTCTACCGGATTCAGGATCATCTCGTCTGCTTGGCTGCCAACCTGCTCGACATGGGTGGCCTGACCAACTATTGGTATCTCTACAACCAGAAAGAAGCCTCCTACGATTTCATCAGCCGCCTGACCGGCGCGCGCCTCACCAGTTCCTTTACCCGTGTCGGCGGTATGTACCGCGACTTTTACGAGGGCTGGGAAGGGGACATGGAGCAGCAGCTGCGCGACATCGAAATGGGTGTGGGCGACTCCCTCAAGCTGGTTGAGAAAAACCGGATCATTCATGACCGGAGTCAGGGGGTCTGCGCCATATCGGCCGAAAAGGCGCTTTCCTTCGGCTTCACCGGACCCTGCCTGCGCGCCAGCGGTGTACCCTTTGATCTGCGCAAGGACAACCCCTACTATCACTACGACGCCTTTGATTTCAGCGTACCGGTGGGTTCAAAGGGCGATGTCTACGATCGGATTTTTATCCGGTTTGAAGAAATCGCACAGAGTGTCAGTATTGTTCGCCAGGCGATGAAAATGATTCCCAAAGGTCCGGTGGACATCGCCAATAACAACGTGTTTCTCCCGCCCAAACAAGAAGTCTATAGCAATATCGAAGGGTTGGCGAGTCACTTCAAGCTGGTCTTCGAGGGCGTGCGTACCCCGGTCGGCGAATGGTACGACTCATTCGAGGCGGCCAACGGCGAGTTGGGATTCCACTTTGTCTCCGATGGTTCCGGCAGACCTTACAAGTGTAAGGTCCGGCCGCCATGTTTCTATATGATGAGCGGGTTCCACGAGATGGTTGAAGGCTCGATGATTGCGGACGCCATTGCCAATCTTGGCAGTATCAACATCATTGGCGGAGAGTTGGACAGATGAGTGATCGATCACAGCTGATAGAAACAGGGAAGCCGTTCACCTTCGATGCAGAGAGGGATGCCGAATTCGAACGGTTGGCAACTCGGTATCCGACCCGGGAATCCCTCATCCTGCCCTCGCTCTGGCTCGTCCAGGAACAGGAAGGCTGGATTAGTGCGGAAGCCATGGCCTACATCGCCGACCGGATCGGTACCTACGCCAGTGCGGTGTATGAGGTGGCCACCTTTTACACCATGTATAACCTGCAACCGACAGGGAAGTTTCACATCTGCGTCTGCCGTACGCTTTCGTGCTACCTCCTGGGTAAGCAGGAAATCGTCGATTACCTGCAGCGTGAACTGGGCATCAAACCCGGAGAAATCAGTGCAGACGGCCAGTACAGCCTCGAAGAGGTTGAATGTCTGGGACACTGCGGTACCGCTCCGGTGGTTCAGATCAATGGCGAGTTCTACGAGAACATGAACGTGGAAAAGCTCAAGGATCTCTTGGCCACGCTGAAATAAGGAGAGCGAAGGATAATGCAAGTACAAGTACTCAGTGCCCGATTTGACATACCCGACGCCCAC
>Ga0265295_1004578_pt1 | contig 18483 bp, 14 predicted proteins | sample Munlansysbiofilm_FD_192503 | JGI IMG/M metagenome (GOLD analysis project Ga0265295, IMG submission 192503) | Leachate microbial communities from a municipal landfill in Southern Ontario, Canada - Methane capture system biofilm | ecosystem: Engineered > Solid waste > Landfill > Unclassified ...
AATACGGCACGCAATCTCACTTTTTGTGTTTAGTTGAAGCGTCAGTTGTAAAAGATTTAGCAAGAATATTTACCACAATTTTTGATGCTATTTCGTTTGTCTCACAAGTAGCATATTGCGATAAATCTATTAAAGGCTTTGGCACTAAAAACGTTCCAACCTTTAAAAAATCGTTTTGAAGCAAAAAGAACCATCATAGATTGATGAAAATCAAGATGGTTCTTTTTGAAAAGTGCGTGCAAGCACTCTTTATTGAGTAACAATTATTATTGCTTTATAAACTTTAAATATTCAATGGTACTTCCAGCAAAACGTGCCATATAAACCCCGGGTTTATACCCCGAAACATTCAATTCAAGACTATTTGTGCTCCACTTTTGAGTGAAATGCAATACACCCAAACTGGAGTATATTTCAAGAACTACCGGTTGGTTTCCTTCTCGCTCGATACGAAGGATATCCTCCACCGGATTTGGAAATAACTTTATGGATTCCCATTCCGATGATTCGATGCCCACAGGCGATAAAACAATTACCACGTCTATATTCGCTGAATTTACAGAGACTATGTCATTTATGGTGCTATACCCTTCATGTTCAATCGTATAATTATGGTCACCATTTAGAAGAAGTATGGAAGTCAATCCGCTTGCATCGGTATTTAAAGTTTGATCTGCAATCTTAATTTGAACATTGACAAGAGGTCCCTCTATTGACGAAACTTTAAAGCTAACGATATATAGTTTATGCAAAACTACATTTTCTTGTACATCCCCATCAATAACTTCAACCGTTCCAGATGCTGTTTGATAACCATTTTTTGAAACTGAATAGGGATACGAGCCTGTTTCAATATTCTCGACACTGTACGCTCCCATAGGCAACTCTGTACCTCCAAAGATGATTACTGCATTTGAAACTGGATCATCGACTTCGTCTTGAATTGTAAACCAAACGGTATAGGTATCAACATACGCGTAATCTATTGTAAATATGGCGTTTAAACCCATGTCAAAATTCACAGTACAAACAATATCGAATTCTCCTTTCAATGACATAAATCTACTTTTTGATTCCATCATTATAAACGTTAATTGAGAAGTTGCGCCGTCCATTGCAGTAATAAAATAGTCTTCGTCTTCAATAAGAGTGTACTCGTCTCCCTCTACAATAGCGACAATTGTAACCACCTCTGATGCATCGTTCCATGTAATTACCGTTGATACATTTGTTGGTTCAGTCTCGTTAAATGCTCCCGAATTGGGTTCAAGAACGGCTGAAATCACTGGTCGGAAATTGGCAGTAATGGATTTATCTTGATTCATAACAATAGGTATCGTGGCATTTTCGGATTGCAAATCACCCGTCCATTGAACAAACAGATTATTTTCCTCAGCAATGGCGATGAGATTAACCACAGTACCTTCATTAAACTCCAAAACATTGCTATAATCAATGCCATTTACTTTTACAGAACCATTTCCAATCGTTGAAATAATCAACGTATATTGTTGCGTTGGAATTTCCGTAAAAGTGGCTGTTATGGTTTTGTTGGCATTCATGGTAACCGTTGTGGTCGATTCCTCAATATCCGCCACTGTGCCTGTCCAACCTGAAAACTCCCATCCGCTTGCCGATGTGGCAACCAAATCCAAAATGGTATTTTCATCAACAATTATGGGTGTGGAATAATCAACTCCTCCAACAGTAACCGAGCCTTCGCCTATGGTATTAATGGTTAACGTATGTTGAACAGAACTGCTAAACCCCATTCCACGAATTACAATGTCATCCATACGCGATGTTCCGGATAATGCAACAGCACTTCCATTTACCGCAGTATTGCTGGTCATTATCCATCGGAGATATACTTTATTTACATCTGAAACCTCTTGTGGTAACGATATATCTATTAACTGTCCATCTGTAAAATTATTGGCTACGGTAACAATCGACGATAAAACATCTATCCATTCGCTCGTTTCAAGTTTGTATTGAACTTTAAAATCTTTCGGCCCTGTATTCGATGATCTCTGTTTCGATGAAAATGAAATTGAGTTATATCCCAACGTTGAAAAATCGATGATCCAATACTTCGAATTTGAACCATTGTCCCAACTAGTGGAGCTAACCGACGCTCCAGAACCAGCACCCGCTGGAAATGAAATCTCTCCTTCGGTATTTGTTGAAATTACTCTATCTAAATTAGTAGCAATTCCTCCATCGGCAGTTGTGTTTAAATCTTCAAAATTCCAAATAACAATGTCTTCCAACGTCTCCGATTGTTCTACAAATATAGCTGTGATATTCTTATTGCTTGTCATTAAAACAGATGTAATGGCATTGGTAGAGGTAACGTCCCCACTCCATCCGGAGAACTGCCATCCATTTTGTGAAATTGCCTTCAAATTAGCGATTTCATTTTCGTTAAATGTCTGTGTCTCCAAATAAGTTGTTCCATTAACGGTTACATTTCCGCCTCCTACAATTGATACATTCAACGTAAACTCGTCTGGAACTATCACTTCGTAATTGGCAGTTAAGGTAACATTCTTATTTGGCATCAGAAACGAGGTTGAACTAGACGTCAAACTACCCAGCAAAGGCAACACATCGGCTGCGCCCGACCAGTTTGTAAACGAATACCCTGTTGCCAAACCCGCTGATATATAAACATTGTCGTTTTCAGAATAGTAGCCATTACCAATTAATTCAGAAGCAACCGATGTGGGATTGGTTACTAACGTTAAGGTGTAGGTTGGGACTCCAGAAGGGATTTGAAAATCAGCTAAATTACGCGCTACAATCTCATTGGTGGTATAGTGTTGGAGAAATATTCCGGTTATGTGCCGCTGAGTTGATGGGATTGCTGTTCCAATATAATCGACATCATAAAATTGGGTTCGGAAGACTGACTCTCCCGATGCATCCGAAATAGGATAATTAATTCCATTTTCGAAGATTCCGGTAATGTTAAAGGTTACATCTAATATCTTTATCAACCGACCTTGGTCTGATAACGTTAGTTGATTTAGGGTTTTCACTTCTGGAACAACAACATTATTGGTGGATGTGGCAACACCTGTATTTTCAACAGGAATGAACGTCAACATTTCATTGACCAACTGCAGAGTTCCTTTTAAATTTGAAATTCCGTCCAAAACATTATACGAATTTGTGATAACGCCAAGATTATCATCTATTTCTATGGCTGCAATTCCATTGGGATCCTGAACATATTTTTTGTTTCTATGAGATTGTTGAAACGTCAGATAAACCTCATTAGTTATGGAATATATCGTTGTGCCATCGGCTGATTGTTGTCGTAATTGGGCAATGGAAGAAACATTCACAGATTCATCAACGGGAGTTCCCCAAATTTGATTCACATAATGGGGATGATCGATAAATGGATTTCGATTATTTTGATAGACATATACAGCATTATTCCGATTGATCTCCTTTTCATCAACAGGGTCGGCATTGTGCCACTCTATCAACATATTAATAACCCACTCTTTATAAGCAGGATAGGAATTACCAGCCAAAATTGTTCCTGCTAATCCATTGCCTGTCCAATTGGCAATAAGATTTTCATAACGAGTAGCCATATAAAAATAGGTACGTGCAAAATCACCTTTATATTCGTCAATGGGCTCAAAAACCACTCCCGAATAACCCGGATAGTTGGAAGAACCCAGTTTACTTCCATTTAAGGAAGTCCAGGTTGCAGTGCCTACTTCTCCAAATGGATAGTTACTTCTTTTTCCATTTACATAACCATCGGTTGGATAGAGATGAAACAGATCGGAATACATTGGAGTTGCGTCTGCGAACCAACTTTTGGGGAATGAATGCTCCCGATTATAACAGTCATTCTCACTATTATAATTACCACATTGATTGTTTCCAAATGTATATTCATAGGGTGGTGTTCCGTTGGGAATATCGGAATACATATCCCAAACTTTGCCGTTCGATTTTGCATCGGTATCATAGAATGCACCCCAAAGTCCACTATAGGATAGGGAAGTATGTCCACTAATGATGGTATATAATTCTGTTTTAAGCGCTGCCCCTGTTTTTCCACTGGCACTTGAATAATAGCCGTCGGGAATTTGAGCAAATAAAGAAAATACTAGAAAAAGATGTAAAATTAGAAAATAAATGCGTTTCATAACATTGTGATTGTTAGTTAAATGAGAATAGTTGACTTGGCTAATTTTGCTGCAAAGGTAAAACTAAAGTTTCAATAGTAAGGGTCGCGTTCATTAAAATCCATCACTAATATTGAAATAATCACCCGTAAAATGAATATAAAACTTTTACTCCACTGTGTTAATACCCCAAAAGAGACGGGATATGGCTATATGGCAGATAATTTCATCTTTATACAATATGAGCTATACCATTGCTAATCTGAGTATTAATGAATAATAACAAAAACTCAGCCGTCAACCGTGAAATTAAATCTAAAATTAGAGCCAAAGGGGGTTCAGTTATATCTCATTATTAACAAATTCATTCCTTATGTATGTTTTCTGAAAGCATTGTGTTATTATATAATCGTTGCATTCGCATATCAACATTAGAAATAACGTCAGCACAATCTTTTAATTCTAGGGTAATCGCTTCAATTTTATTTTCGGGCAGTTTATATGACAATTCATGTTCCAGTGACGCCCAGAAATCCATGGCAATGGTTCGAATCTGAATTTCAACGTTAACAATTTCTGTAGTGGCGGAGAGGAAAACAGGAATTGTTACAATCATATGTAGGCTTCGATATCCATTAGGTTTCGGGTTTTTAATATAATCCGATTTTCGTATTAAAACAATATCGTCCTGTGATGTTAGCAGGTCGGCAATAACATAAATATCATCAATGTAAGAACAAATTACCCTAACTCCCGCAATATCGGTGAGATTATCTCTTGCTGACTCAGGACTAAGTTCAAAACCCCGTTTAATCAACTTATCCATGATGCTTTTTGGAGTTTTTATTCTCGATTTTATATGATGAATGGGGTTGCGGTCTTTTACATGTTTAAATTCATCATTCAAATTCTCCAGTTTTGTTGTTATCTCCCTGGCAGCAGATGAGTAAATATTTTGCCACACAACAAAAGAATTTAGCACTTTAGCCCTATCATCGGATAGATGATAGCCTTTTAACTCATCAATAAAATAAGCAACTTTTAAACGATCAATATTTTCCATTAAATAATTTTTACATTTCTGTTGACGGTTATAAAACCTTGATTAAAATAATTTTACAATTCAGACTGAAAACATGAAGAGGGAAATTTAAATCCTTAGAGCCAATCCCCAATTCATAGATTCCCTCAAAATACGATGGAATTTCTTTTCTAATTTCAACAATTGCAATATTAGCAAAAGAAATCGAGTTCTCACTTTCAGAATCCATTATAATTCCTTTTAGTATAATTGGATTTCCATGCTCCATTACAAATAAAACACAACTGCTAAAATGAACATTACTCGGTTTTTTAATCTTTAAGTATTTGATTAACATCACATTTACCAAATAAGCAAGTCTCTCCTATCCTTCTTTCGACCACCACCTCTGTACAATTGGATTTCATATCAAAAATTCGTCCTCAAGATAGGTATTGTCATTAAATATTCAATCCATAAATAGAAATTACTAATTTCGACTTGCACATAATTATGAACACGAAATATGAATAATTCAACAATATAATTTTAGTTTGTTAAACCAATTTTAAAGGCATGAATAGAATCTTTCGTATATTGGTAGATGATTCTAAAAAAACTAAATCAAACAGTATTGCAATTCCCATGAAACTCCAAATATCTAAATAGCATTTAACCACAAGAGAAAAAGATCAGACATGCACAATCAATTGATTAATATTCGTATTTCGTTGGAACTAGCAAAGAGATTGTGTGAAATAGTAATGAGAAGATTTGTGTAAATAAATAAAACAGTAATGAAAAAGTCTCCTATTTTCATCAAAACAACAATACTAATTCTTGTCTTTGCTCCTTTCTCGTGCAGCATTCTCGGCGAAAAAGAGACTGGTACACAGAGTCAGAGAAAACAGACGGAATTTGAAAAGTCAGAAACAACTGAAAGTCCAAAAAAGTTAATTATCGCCTATTCGAGCACAAAAATTAACAATCAAATTTGGATGGATAGAAATCTAAATACCGATACGTTTAGAAATGGAAATGCTCTTTTCAAAGCCACCAATGCCAAAGAATGGGAAGCATATTCCCAAGCCCAGAAACCCACCTATTGCTATATGAATTTCAATAATAAAAATGGTGAGACTTATGGGAAATTATATAACTGGTATGCTGTGAACGATTCACGGGGGCTTTGTCCCAAAGGCTGGCATGTGCCCACCGATAAAGAGCATCGTGAAATGCGCTATTTCTTGGGCAATGAAGGGGGCAATAAACTCAAATCAGACGATCCTTCCCATTGGAAGGGATCGGATAGAACATTTATCAATCAATCGGGTTTTAATGCACTTCCGGGTGGAGCGGTAACCTTTGAAGGTGCTTTTGTGCAATTCAAAAAACGAGGATTTTGGTGGAGCTCGACTGGAAATGAAATTGAATTAATGCCCAATTCCGCATATCATATCGGATTAAGAGACAACTATTCAGAAATTGGGCACCGAGTTTATGATAAAAGATTGGGATTTTCAGTTCGATGTGTTAAGAACTAATAATCAATTGAAAAATAGAGTTAATCACCCATAGTGATCGGTATATTCTGAAGTTTCCATTTAAACAACCAAATACACTTATCCTCTTTAATCATTAAACATTTCGGAATAAAACTGCGTTTCGTAGTAATGAATCTCTAACCGACCGTACTGCCCAACATCGCGAGCCAAGGCTCTAACCGAACTTCTTTCATTACTCCATCGGTAATTATCAGCATCATTATCTTCAGTGAAATACTGTTTTATTGGTTCGCCAAATGTAGCTTTTACATCAGCGATATGCTTTTCAATGTTCAACTCATCTTTTAAAGCATATAAATAATAACTTCCACCAACAAATTTATTCTCCTTGAAATAACAAACCATCCGAGCAACTGTCCTATTATCTAAATCGGTGGTTATTCCCATAAACGTATCTTCAAACTCCACTTCTAAAACTCCATTATTATCATACTCTTTGGCTTCTTTTGGAGCCTCTTGCTTCAAAACAGTTTCTAAAGTGTCACCCCAGTAGTAGGATCTAAAATCGGGCTGATTCTTATTATCACCCGAACTTCCAATTCCACACGATGTCAACAAAACAGCAATAAACATTAGGAAAGATAAGTTTTTCATAAGCGATTGAGGTATTAGCGTTCATATGTCAAATATAAGCTAAAATTAAGAGTATTATAAATCATTTCCAACTATAATGTTCAAACTTGATACCACAGCAAAATATTTTGCACAAAACTCAAAATCAATTATTAAAGATTGAATTGTCGTATGGTTGAGTTGTCGAGGAGTTTAGTTGAAAAAACGTCCTATTTACATAGATTATATCTTAAAATTGAGCTCTGACTTTTGATTTCGACAATTTATAACTCCTCAAAATATTATTTGATCCAACAATAGCAACAACTCTTGCCTTAAATGCATTACAGAATATCGATTCCCACAAATGTTTTTTACCTTTGCAAAAAAAACATTGACAATCACAAATCGACATAGAATAGGAATAATTGGTACCCTTATATTTCATTTAGTGCTACTGACCATTGCCTATTTGTCGGAAATAAACCAGCATATTCCAGAAACGTTTCTTGTTTTAATTGACCCGGATACCCTTGACGAAACCCCCGAAGAAGAGGTCGAGCGGCTAAAAGAAGAACTAAGCAAGGAGGTTGATAAGCTATACGAACAACTCGATCGAAATGATCCCATAAAAAATGTGGCGGTTAACAAAGACTACGAAGAGCAAAAACCCACCGAGTTTAAACCCGATATGACAGACGAGGAGTATGAGCGTGAACTTGTTAGAAACTCACTAGATCAGAAAGAATTTGAAAAATATATCGAAAACAAACCCACGTTAGAGGAGGAAGAGATTGCCATTCCCGTTAAAAAAAAGGAGAAAAAGGAAAAATCTCAAAAAAGTGCCTATAAAGGTCCTGGAACGGTCGTTTATTTTCTAAAAGGACGAACATCAATTTATTTGGATATTCCTGCCTACACCTGCGAAGGTTCAGCTCAGGTAACTATTGACATCGAAGTTGATCCCTCGGGAAGAGTTTTTAAAGCATCGCTCAACAGCGAAAAATCCAATTATGCATCCGATTGCTATAAAAATGCAGCGATCGAAAGTGCCAAATCAGCCATTTTCTCCAGCGTAGAAACCAGTGGCAGACAAAAAGGAACCATCGAATTTCAATTTATTGCGCAGTAAGTAGTTCTATGTGTACAATCTTGAATTTTGCGGTTTAAGGAGTTACACTTCTCATTTTAAAAAGCATTTTGGCAAAAAGACGTAAAGAAAGGAGACGTAAAATATTATGTCTCTACAGAAAAATCCCTAAACAGTCGTACCCTGAGGCTCTCGAAGGGCATCACTGTTTAGGGATTTTGAAGGGTGCGGGAGGCATTTGAAAACCTCATTATTCTCTATGAAACTCTTTGCCTTCTCTGTCTAGCTCTGTGTAACAGCTTTTATTCAAAAAAAAACCGCCACCACACACCCTTTGTTTCCCTGAAGGGAACCGCGCGCAGACCTTCCCCTTTTAGGGGATTCAAGGGGCGCGGGACGGAATTGTGTCACAACTTTTATTGAAAAATACTGAAAGCCCATATCTATAAATATTGAACTAGTAAATCATCAATTTCTTAGTAACGGCATCCCGATTTCCATTTTGAACGACAACAAAAATAATTTGTGGTACTGTTATCGAAGGAATAGGAATAGAGATGGGTGTTGGCATTTGATTATAAATTGTATGATTTACATTTTGTAGTTTTTTCCCCAACGAATCAAATACCTCAATGGTAACCTCTCCTTTTGCACCACTAATAATATCGAACGAAACAACGCTTTGTGCACGGTGGTACATCAATTGTTCGACAATAATATCGCTCCCAATGTTTGGAAATTCTCTATTCGACAAAGTATAAAAAGCCGAAGCAAAATTGGGAATTCCATATCCCAGTATATTGTCAGGTTGTTGAGCATTTTGAGCTGTGGATTGCAACGCATCCATGATTTGGCTCGGGGTTTTGTCCGAAAAGTATTGTAGCAAACAGGCGACTCCACCCGCAATAATTGGCGATGAGTAGGAGGTTCCATTTCCCTTATAAAAAAGATCGGACGTGGTAGATGGGACCCAAACATCAACCCCTTGCGCCACAATATTGGGTTTGTAATGATGAAAAGGCATTCCCACAGAACTAAAACTTGCAATTTTACCCAACGAATCAACAGCACCAACGGTAAAAACCTTTTCATTGTCGGAAGGAACACTAACGTAACGCCAACTTGCATTTCCATCGTTGCCAGCACTGGAAACCACTACAATTCCTTTGTCGGTAGCAATGCCTCCTGCACGGCTAATGATGGCAACATTACCAGTTAAATCAGAGTTGGAATAATTTTCTGCCGGATTATCGAATAAATTATATCCCAACGACGAGTTTATGATATCGGCACCCAAACTATCCGCAAATTCAGCACCCACAACCCAATTGTACTCCTCGAGCCGTGTTTCCGTAGCTGCATTCTCACATCGAATTAAAATATATTCAGCACCAGGGGCTGTTCCCTTGTACTTTCCAGGCAAGTTACCTGCCATTAAAGCTGTTACAGCTGATCCATGCACATGATCATTATAGACAGTTTCATCAAAATCAACAAAATCGCGGGTTGCAATTACTCGATTTTCATTAAACAATGAGTCAAAAACCGCCATTTTTGGCATGGATTTGAATCCAGCATCCAAAACAGCCACGCGTACATTTTTTCCAGTCAGCCCAGAATCGTGCAACAAATCGATCCCCAAAATCTCCAAGCAATTCTTTGTATAATAGGTATTGCTCCAGCTCTTGCTCTCGCTCTCTTCGGAATCGCTTTCTGAATTTTGTTCAATCAAACTATGCTGCCCTTCAAAGAAATCCTTTATCCACGATTTTGCAATGGAATTACGCCAATTTTCATGGGGCACAATTACCGCAAAATTAAACCATCGGGATGTATATAATATTCGCTCCGCTATATTATTTTCAACCAAACTATCGAGTAGAGCGGGATTAACGGGCAAGTCCAAACTATCGACTGCAATATTTAGGCGTGCTCGACGATCCAACGAACGCTGTGTCAAAAAATCTTGCGCCGAATCGATTGAATAGGGTGTTCCCTCTTTGGATTGGAAAAAGACAACAACGTAACCATCGGCAAAACTCGGTAAAACGGCGAAAATTAAAGCAAATAAGAGGATGGTTTGTTTCATCTGTTTATAATTTCATTAGTGACTAATTATCAGAGAATTGAACCCCTTTAGGGTTCTGGGAATCTGGGCGTGTGTTTCATTCCCCGAGTTACACCCGGAGCTATTAATATTCAACCCACTTCGGGGTTGGCTTGTATGGCTTTTGTGTTGGATAATCATTGACTTTGTCGATCTAATAATTCACTTTTGTTTTTAATTCCTTAATCATAAATAATCAATCTTTTTTCAATTTCATTAATGTCTGATTATCAAAGGATTGAACACCTTTGCCCTATCGAATAGGACTGGTTAATAATTGTCGAATTTCAACCATTTGTCCCACAACTATACGTTCTCGGATGGGCTTAGTAAAATCCAAATCGGAGCTGTTTGAAACAATTTTAGTCTCCTCCAAATATACCAAACCGAAATTTGCAGCATAATACTCCTGCTTTACATCCAAATGAATTAACGAACTATCGTACTGATTTACAATATGTACCACCGAATCGAACCCTTGTCCAGCAAACATTCTTGGCACATCTAACGCTTTGATTTCCGACATATCGGTTGAATCGGACGAAATACAATAAATATTGGGATTCCAATGCGCCGAGTTACGCATGGGCAGCCGTGCTTTTATTTTCCTACAATTATTTTGTGTTTCGATATAATTACCAACCGGAGATTGGATTTCGCGAACTACTCTACCAACGGGAACCCATTGCTCTGCGCCGCTGGGACTTTTCAATATGGAATAAAACCCCAGCAATGTATCGCCTGACGAATAAACCGTATCGGCAACTATTTTTAAATTATAGAGTGTTGTGTCGTATATTTCCAACGGCGCATCGATATTTATTTCGCGCACCTCAAAAAACTGCACCTGACCTTGTGCAATTGGAAAATAGTTCGAATAATCGGGAACAATTAACATTTCGGACTTTTCGGTACAACTCACAAATAGAATTGCTACAAACACACTTATAATTATTAAAACTCTCATTTATATTGTTTTACAATCTAAACACTGCGCATTTCAGGCTCTATACCTGAACAAATTGCCCGATCAATAACTCCACCGCCAACCACGTCAGTACCCTCGTAAAACACAGCTGATTGTCCGGGTGTTACGGCCGAAACTCCGCCGGAAAATTGAATCATCAATCCATTTTCAGTGGGCTTTACAATTGCTTTTTGAGCAGTACTGCGATATCGAATTTTAACATCTACCTCCATCCCCGATTCGGGAATTTTGGCATATTTCATTAAATTAACTTTCGTGATATAAACTGTATCTACCTCAAGTTCAGTTCGTTTACCGAGGGTTATTTTATTACTTTCCGCATCTATTTTTGTAACAAAATAGGGTTCTCCCAGTGCCACCCCCAGTCCTTTTCGCTGTCCAATGGTGTAAAATGGATATCCTAAATGTTTTCCTACAACTGTGCCATCGGCCAGAACAAAATCGCCCTCTCCTATTTTCTTAATCTTATCGGGTTCGTTTTCATTTAAAAATCGTCGATAGTCGTCATCGGGAATAAAACAGATTTCTTGACTTTCTTTCTTTTGGCTCAGTTTCACAAACCCCTTTTCGCCAGCTAACATTCTGATCTCTGGCTTGGTATATGCTCCAATGGGGAATAAAGTGCGCGACAAATCCTCCTGCGACAAATTCCACAAGAAGTAGGATTGATCCTTTAACAAATCAACGCCCATGGACAAGAAATAACGTCCGTTTTCATGTTTCACCTGCGCATAATGACCCGTTGCTATCTTCTCGCATCCCAGTTCATCGGCTATTTTGAGCAACTGTCCCCATTTTATGGACGAATTGCAAACAACACACGGGTTTGGCGTACGTCCCGCAAGATATTCATTCACAAAATCGGCAATAATAGTCTCTTTAAATTTCGCGCGCAGATCAATAATAGTATGTTCAATACCCAGTTTCTCCGCCAAATGTTTGGCCTCCATAATCGACTCAACCGTGCAACATCCCGTCTCCTTTTCCATGCACCCTTTTGACACCGAATCGTAGGTTCGATAGGTTACACCTTGTACTTTAAATCCCTTGTCAATTAAGAGCATCCCACAAACCGAACTGTCGATTCCTCCGCTCATGGCCAACAATATATTACTCATTAAATCAATGTTTTAAGGTTGCATTTTTCGTAAAAAATCTAATGGTTCCTGCATCTGCGACGATTCCATATATCGTCCTTTATTCTTCAATAATCGCTCCACTTCTGCACTCTCCTTTTTGGCTTGTTCCGGATCTTGACAAACGCCCTCTTTGTAAGGAACAGATGATAAAAGTCGTCCTTTATCATCGTAGTTTTTTTCCACACCATCGCGTCGATTGTTTGAATAGGGCGTTTCGCTCTCTTTCACTCCATTGGTATGATATGTAAATAAAGTGTCGCACATCACTCCGTGACAGTATTTAGTTCGTAAACGCAGGGTTCCATCCAAATAATATTTCTCATATACACCGTGTTTCACACCATCTTCATAATTTGTTACTTCACTCAACTCGCCTGATGGATAAAAGTAAAGTTTCGATTCGCCGGTCATTTTTCCGGCATCGTATTGTTCTATTAAAATCAAGGTTCCATTATCGGCATAATAGTGCCAAACTGAATCCTTTAGCTTATCAATGTAGCGTCCGCTTGCAATTTTTCGTGTGGCGTTGTTGTACATCATTACACTGGCATATTTGCTATTATCGTAAAAAAATGATTCCGACTGGATTTTCCCATTTTCATAATATCTTTTGAATGCACCCAAGGGTTTGTCGTTCTTAAAATATCCTTCATACGCTAGATTCCCGTTGGGATACAACGTTTTCCAATTTCCTTGTTTCATTCCGTTGATATCGGTATAGTTTTTAATTGAATCGCCAATTTGCCCAATATTCTGAGCTCCTGAATTGAAAAATAGGATTAATAAAACTAAAAACAGTGCATACTTTTTAATGTTCATTTTATTCAAATTTTTGAGTTAATAACAGTTTAACGTAAAGGCTTGCAATTTAGTTTAAAAATATGAATGGTTCAATAATCAATGTCTCTTTAAGATACCATTGATAATGTTATTTAGAACTAATATTTGGTAAAAGTACGGACAATCATCCAAACAACTAGGGCAACAAAGAGCAAGGTGCTTTATGGTTTATTGATACAATGCTCCGATTATAAACTTCCATTATTTTAATTGAACATGGCATTTGTGTGGTAACGGGTTTTGTCATATATTAGCTAATGGTGTTAAAATAACTCGTAATCCAAAAACTCAATATGAAGAGAATAATAAACGACAAAGGTGTTGAAACTTTGATATTTGCCGATACATTTGAGAATGAGGCGTATGAGCAAGTTAAAAAACTGATGAATTCGGAAGCATACAAAAATGAGAAAATTCGCATTATGCCCGATGCACACGCCGGGAAAGGGTGTACCGTTGGCACAACCATGACAATAACCGACAAAGTAACCCCTAACCTTGTGGGCGTGGACATTGGCTGCGGAATGCTCACCCTAAAACTGAAAAATAAGATGGTGGATTTTAAAAATCTGGATGAAATTATAAATACGAAAATCCCAAGCGGCTTTAATGTTCATAAAGAGCCCATGCGCCCTTTTGATTTGTCGGCTCTACGCTGTCAAAAGCACGTCGATATCGGTCGCGCAACCATATCCATTGGCACTTTGGGTGGCGGAAACCATTTTATTGAAGTTAGCAAATCGGAAAACGATGGAACTCTTTACCTAATTATTCACTCCGGAAGTCGAAAACTGGGGAGTGATACCTGTACATATTACCAAAACAAGGCTTTCCAAAATGCAAATGAAATCTACAAGATGAAAGCCAAACGAATTGATGAATTAAAAAAAGTGGGCAGAGAAAAATATATTGCCACAGAATTGGAAGCAAATAGAAAACGAAGACCCGATAAAGAGCTCGCTTTTTTAACGGGAAACGATTTTCATGACTACATGAATGACATGGATATTGTTCAAAAATATGCATCGACAAATCGAGAGACCATTGCTGATATAATTCTGAAAGAATCTGAATTACAGGAGGTTGAACGATTTGAAACCATACACAACTACATTGATTTTAAGCGTATGATTTTACGAAAAGGTGCCGTTTCGGCCGAAAAAGGCGAGAAATTATTAATCCCAATTAACATGCGCGATGGTTCATTATTGTGTATAGGGAAAGGCAACGAAAATTGGAATTATTCGGCACCTCATGGAGCGGGTCGTTTAATGAGCCGAAGCAAAGCTAAGCAATCGATTAATATTCAGGATTTTGAACGTTCAATGACGAATGTATATAGCTCATCCGTTGGTATTGCAACCCTCGACGAAGCTCCACAAGCCTATAAATCAATGAACGAAATTAGAAACGCAATTGCCGACACGGTGAATATAATTGATGTACTGAAGCCATTATACAACTTCAAAGCTCATTAATAACATACAAAAAACATAGGACTAAACCCCATTTTAGATTACATAACTAACCACAACTGCGTGGTGGTAATTGATCGCGAAAATAAAATGAACCGTCTCACTTAAACGCAAAACTACAATTTTATCTCAAACAACAAGTCTAACCGATAGAATGAAATATGCTATTTGTGCATTCTAATTATCGATTTTGTTATCATTTATTATTTGGTCAAAAACCTTCTTATCGGTATCCCCTTCAGTGCTAATAAACAGAATATTGGTTTTTGAACCTATATCCAAAGACTCTTTAACAGTTTGGAAATCAACATCATTCATAATGGCAAGAAAACCAGCTACCCCGCCAACTCCCGATTCTCCGGATATTATTCGTTTGTCGGAACCCGTTGGGAAATACAGTTCACGTATGGCTTGTTTCGCATATTTATCCTTAATTCTAATGGAATAATCGGTGCCATTTTTCAACAAACCCCATGCACCCAAAGAGGGTGTTCCACAATTTAACCCTGCCATAATTGTGGTGCTGTTTCCAACGGAGGTTGACAACTTATTATTTTGAAATGAAAGAAGAATTCCATCGGCCTCCTTGGGTTCTACAATCACTATTTTTGGTCGGTTTGCACCATATTTGTTCAGATAATAATAAACACCCGCACCTGCCATGCTTCCAACGCCGGCTTGCAAAAATACAATGTCCACATTGGAATCCGAACTCGTATGAAGATTCTCCTCCAACTCTTTAAATAAGGTCAGATATCCCGCCATTATTAAGGCAGGAATTTCCTCATAGCCTTCCCAGGCCATGTCCTGAACTAAAATCCAGTTATTTGCTTTACTTGTTTTTTCAGCTTCTTGACAAGCATCGTCGTAATTGCCATCTATTTGAATAACTTTAGCTCCTTCATTTTCAATGACTTTGATTCGTTGAGCGGTTGTATCATCGGGCACATAAATTACCGCCTTTTTGCCAAACTTTTTTGCCGACCATGCCACTGCGCGACCGTGATTTCCATCGGTTGCAGTACAAAATGTTTCACTCTCTGGATTTTTCGCCAACAATTGATGAATGGCATACGACGCACCCAACACTTTAAAGGCATTTAAGCCAAATCGGTGTGATTCATCTTTGATGTAGATATTTCCAACATTGTGTTTTTTTGATAATTCGGGCAAGTGAATCAACGGTGTTGGTTTGTAGCCCTGTAAGGTGGCATGAAACTCTAAGGCATTGTGTTTTTCGAGAATTTCTTTTGTTATATCATCCAAAATAATATTATTGGGTGAGTTTTTGTAGTAGTTTGAATTCATAATTGCATCTCCTTTTTTACTGTTTCAACATAAATAACAATATTAATAATATCGCAACTAAAACTTATATATTCCTTATTTATTGATCTTTTCCTGCGGAATTACCCAAAGATACGCTCATTTATATTTGTTTGCAAAAACTATATAAACCCTTTTATTTTGTAATACAGAATGGCCGCATATTCTCGCAATACGGTTATTTCATATTGATATTGAGTCCAAATATTATATCGCAAATCTAGGGACTGTATCATATCAATGGAATCACTATTTTTGTGCAATATATTTGGATTTATGTCTGCCCCAAAGCTCGCCACTCCCGCAATATTTGTAAAACGATTCTTGGAAAAACATAATAACGTTCGTTTCATATGTTCCGGACTGGTGATTACCATAATAGAATCTGAAGGATCTAGTTTTAGGCAAATATTTTTCACTTGAAGAAACGTATTCGAACCTTCTGTTTCAAATTCAATCCTTGAACGATCAACGCCTCTAATAACCAATTCATTTACAATTTCATTTAAATGAATATCATATTGCTGCGGATCAAGTTGCGGCAATGCAATAATTATTTTTGCATTTGGGTATTTATTAGCATTTATGCTCGTATAGTAACATCGAATTAAATTTTTTTCCGAAGGCATCCCGTCGGCACCCATCATTACAATTTTTGTTGGAACAATTTCATTATAATCGCCCGTGCAACTAAGTCTATAAAAAGCCCAAAAGGGCTGTTCAGTAAAGCCTAGAATTAATAAGAACATAAAGATAATGCCAAAAACCATCAGCCCTTTCTTAATAATAAGTCGAAGTACATTTTTAATTTTTATCATCTATGTATGATTATTGAATTAAATTTACATTTCTTATTTTCCAAACAGAACTCAATAAATAGGAGTATTCTAACATATTGCGTTTTTCATGGTGGCCAATCCTGGGAAGACAGGGAATCTGTGCCACCATAAAAATCCAAACAATAAAGAGATTTCTTTATTTTTTATCGTGAAGGTGAATATCCATTTGAGGAAAAGGGATATGGAGGTTATAGTCTCCAAATCTTTTATATACCTTCTCATTCATTTCAAAAAACACATCCCAATAATCGGGACTATTAACCCATACCTTAACCGAAAAATTGACCGAACTACCGCCAAGTTCTGAAAGTCCGATAAAGCTAGCCGGTTCTTTTAAAATCCGGGGATCCTCAGCAATAAAATCATTAATTGCTCTTTTAAAATCGTCAATATTATCCCCATAAGCAATGCCAAATGTCCAATCAACTCTTCGTTGCAATTCAGCCGAAAAGTTGGTGAGCGAACCCGTTGATAGCGGTCCATTAGGGATTATGATTAACTTCTTATCGACTGTATTTAAGGAAGTTGCAAAAACACTAATCTCTTTTACCGTTCCTAAATAGCCCTGAGCTTCAATAAAATCGCCTATTTTAAAGGGTTTGAAAGCCAAAATAATCACTCCTCCTGCAAAATTCTGAAGCGTTCCGGATAATGCCATACCTACGGCTAGTCCAGCAGCACCAAGGATTGCAATAAATGATGTCATTTGAATTCCGATTAAACTCATTACGGTAATGATCACCAAAATTTTCAGTACTATATTCGTCAAATTTTTAAAAAATGGAACAAGAGACTGGTCAACGTTAGATCTCACCAATGCCTTCCCAACACTCTTAGTTATTAATTTAGCAATCCATAACCCAATAATGAGTACGATTATTCCACCAATGATCTTAAATCCAAATTCAAACCCAAAATCCATTATCTTGACAAAATAACTCCCTAAAACTGATACTTTTTCTTCCATCGCTTCTATGTTTATATATACTTCTACTCATTAGACGTTGATATTCCGCCACGTTTTTTATAGTGGCTACTGTACTCCACTTTTACTTAATTAGTCTTTGCAAGAAAACGCCAAATTACTCATAAAGTGTTTATTTTTGGCATTCGTGAATTGCTTTTCTTATTTCTGCGTTATTCTCGTTTTTGACACAGTAATCCCGATAAGAATACGGAACAAATTTTGTCTTTGACGATTTCTTATCAAAGACAGAAAAACAGGGTGTTTTCTTGCTGACACTATTATTGATAAAAATAACAATTAAAAATTAAACTTAAATTTCTAAAATAAAAGATGCATCTGTCAGATAAAATGCTTATATTTAATGTGTTAAAGCAAACATAACACTCACCCAACAGATGCAAAGCAAAGTTAAGAAAA
>Ga0265295_1004580_pt1 | contig 18474 bp, 12 predicted proteins | sample Munlansysbiofilm_FD_192503 | JGI IMG/M metagenome (GOLD analysis project Ga0265295, IMG submission 192503) | Leachate microbial communities from a municipal landfill in Southern Ontario, Canada - Methane capture system biofilm | ecosystem: Engineered > Solid waste > Landfill > Unclassified ...
CTGAGCTTAAGCGGCAGTGACCCCGAGAGCTTCGCTGATGGCCGCGAGTTCGAGATTCTTTTTCAGTTCGCGGAACAGAAAAAGCCTTTGCACATGGCCTGTACCGCGTGTCGCAAGGCACTGGATGGGGCCGGGATGATCATTGGGGCGGCCTTCAGGAATCCGTTGGGATCCCTGACCGAAGTCGGCTACCAGTGAGGCGGCTGAAAAAGGCCCGATTGCTGTGTCGCCACGGCAAAAACAGGGGCTTATGTATTGGTATACACATCGCCCCAGTTTTTGCCTTGCTCCTTGCACTCGAACCTTTTTGAGCCGCCTCACGTGGCTGATAAGAAAGGCCCGATTGCTGTGTCGCCACGGCAAAAACAGGGGCTCATCATGGTATACACATCGCCCCAGTTTTTACCTTGCTCCTTGCACTCGAACCTTTTTGAGCCGCCTTGTGTCGATGATGGGATATTCTCGAATAATTGAAAAAAATGATCCACTTAGCTGATTGCTTAAAGAAAACTCAAAATTCACAGGCCGTTCAAAAATGGTGAGATGTAAGGAATCGAAAAAATCCAGGGCGCGCGGTGTATCTGGAAATACATAAGCGGTCTGGATTTATCCGCTGACGCAGCAGATTGCCGTTTTGGGACGGCCTGGAGGTTTCATGCGAGTCTGGCTGCCTGATTGCGTATACAAGTCCTTTCCGCTTTTTGTCGGGTCCGTGGGCCTGGCCGGATGTTTGGCTGGTAATCCAGCGACTCTGGCTCTTGGTGGCGTTTTGATGCTGTACAGCGGCGGCGTTTATTGCATGCGCCTACAGGTGTTCTGAGCTGAAGCTTGACCTTGTTCATGTATCCTTCGTGAAAAGCGAGTACTGATAATGTTTCATCTGGAAAAAAATGGATTCTCGAAATCGCGTGACAAAAGGATATCCCCGCGCCGTGCGTCCCTGACACGGTGCACCGTCGCCAAATGCTTTTCCGATTGCGAAGTCATCCCGTCTCGGCTTATAAACTATAGTGATTCCGGGCTGATGCTTGAAATGGATTATCCCCTCTCTCCCGGTGATGCCATCAAGGTTCAGTTCGCTCCTGACGCCGATGAGACGCGCTTGTACGGCAAGGACTGCTGTCTGGCCATGGTCCGCTGGTGCAAGACCCAGGACGGGAGCTGCAGCGGGTTTTACGGCGTGGGTGTGGAGTTGGCGAGACAGGCTCCGCGAAGGTACGCGTAGCGATACTTTAGCCTGTTTTTATAGATTGAGTCTGGGTATCGATTTCGGCGCAGTTTCCCGCCTTGCCGGAAGTGTTGAAGGCCCGTTTGGGCATAAGAAAAGCCCACTTGCCATGTGACAGGTGGGCTCTGAAGCGTTGCGGGGTATGTTTAGAAATTCAGACAGGCATCATGGACTGTTGAGCCAGTTCAACGCCTACGCCGTAATATCCGCCAAGACATCCTATCTGTTCAGCGCACCAGCGCACCATTCCGACGCAGCAATTTGTGTTGAAATGAGTCTCTTTCTGGGCTTCTGAAGAAAAATAAATGGTGACTGCATCGCCGGCTCGAAATCTGACGTCTGTTTCAATCATCAGGCCATTTTCTGAATAATTAATGATGCGAGACGAGAAAAGTTTTTCCCTCAAGAAAAGACGCTTGACCATGCACTTTGCCAGCGTAGCCTTGCGCTCTGATTTTCTTTTATTGATCACTCTTGTCTCCCGAATCAAGACTTAGGATTCATCAGCCTTCTTTGTATGTCAATAATTGATAAATGTCTATATAATTTCAATAAAATTAAATATTAAATTTGCAATTTGTCAAAGAAGATTTGCTTAATAATTATCTGTTTCAATTTATGAAAACGGGCTATGTGTAGCGGAGGCCGGGCGCTATGCTGGCGCTTCTGCAGATGTCGGGAATTCTGACAGGATGATCTTGTTCGATTCTCTTGTGTCGCTAAAGTAACGATTTGCGCCAGAATTGAATAAGGATAACATTGGATCCAAGGAAAAGGTCGCGGTCTGTCAGTCCTGGGAGACGCTCTGAAGGAATGAGGGCGCGTTTGCGGGAGTGTAAAGAACTTCACTTGCGATGTAAGAAAATCCGACACTAACAGGCCGCCTCAAAACGGCGACCTGCTGTGTCAGCGAAAAAAAACTCCGCCGGCCAAAAGGTCAGCGGAGTTTGCGTGAAGATTCGTGGATTTCTTAGCGACGCCGACGAGCCATAGCTCCAAGTCCGAGGAGGCCAAATCCGAGAAGGAAGGCGGTGCCGGGTTCGGGAGTGGGGACGGCTATGCTATCTTTGAGAACATCGTTGGCGCAGGTTAGAGCGAAGCCGTATGTCAACGTGCTGCCGGGAGTCAGTGCAAAGGGAGTGGTGAATGTCCATGTTGCGCTGTACCAAGAGTTGGGATTGTTTGCCTGTCCGACACTTGGAATTCCATTGGTCCAATCATTTCCCCATCCAGAGAAACTCACATGCCCTTCAATGGCTTTATCCGTCGTCGCGAGCTCTGCGAGCGCAGGATGAATGCCACGTTCGCCCCAGCCAGAGGGTGCATATGCGCTTTCATAGCTGGCGTGTGAATTGTAAGCTAAATTTTTCTCATACAAAGCCCACTCAGTATCTTCTTGGACAGCCTTTATCCCATCAATTGTTGCGACATTGCGACTGTCACTTGTTGTGCTAAGAACGTATTCCCAGTCGGTGTCGTCATCGATGCTGAAGAACCAATCGCCAGGGGCGATAGCTTGATATGTTTTAGTAAATCCGACACCCTGAGTCCAAGATCTATCAATTTGATTGAAGTAATATTGGATTGTAATACTTGTCAGGGCATGATTGTCAATTGTAAATGCGGCATTTACAATATTTGGTGCGCCATAGACGTCAGCATAGCTAGGGAGATTGTTGTTGGACCAATATCCATCTTTCCAGTAGTTGGTCGTGTCCTCGTTTGTAATAATAGTCTCAGCTCCGGCCTGGCTTGAGATGAACATAAGAAAGACAGCGAGGGAGGTGATAATTTTTTTCATGGGAATATCCTTATCGTTTGTTGTGATGTCAGACTTAAGCAATGAGCGTGCCGGAGAGGTGATCCTCTGATGAGGTCTGCGCTGTTGGTTGCCTGGGCGCTGTGAGTGCTGCCTGGCCAGGGCTTGCGATGCTGGATGGTCTCGGTGGTTGTGGGGTTCTGGCGTGGTTGGCTTCATGCTGATTTCCGGGTTGTTTTGGGTGAATTCGGCCCAAAAGAATTTCGCATGCTCGTCAAACTTTCCGCCTCAATGATGTAAGATTTGTATGACAGCTTGTCGGAGTGTCTTACATTTTCGGCCAGCGATGGCTTGGCTGGTGGGAGTTGGGCTGGCGTGAGGGGTATGCGGGGTGGTTGGGCTGGAGGCGCGAGTCTTGCATTTCATTACTTGTGTGCGTCTTGTCTTGGTCGTCTGGTGTTCGTCGCCGCGTCACGTAAGCAATTCGCATTGGGATGAACGAGCCGGGAACTGTCCCGGTTTTTTTGGTTCATCCGGTTTATGTATCCTTCGCATTATGCGTCGCAACAGAACTACTTTGTGCAGGGTTGTCCAACTCTATGAGGGCACGTCATCACGCAACGCCTGACTTTTCACGCTTTGCCTGGCACGTGCGAGGAGTCTCCGACGAAGCAATCCAGTTCTTAAATCGGCGAAGGAAGGCAAGGCATGGATCGCCACGGCGAAGACGCCTCGCGATGACGATGGTGGGGCACGTTTGGCGGTGCATTTGGCCCAAAGTTCAGGACTGCAAAGTGGACTTTCAGCGAATATGTTCGCTTTAACCGGATGACCCATTTTTTTCACCAGTTATGCATTGTCATGCTGATTATTTACGGTTTTTCTTTACCGAGAACCCGGCCATAAAGGTTCGCTTTTTAAAATTTGTGTGGTAAAGTTTGCGCCGGTCAGGACGATTCCTTTTATTCTACAGGCATGATGAAATTTTTTGTGAAGAGGAAAGGTCCAGCATGGAGACACGCGATTGATTGAACTTCTCCTGGCGCTTGCCGCGTTGCTCATCAGCCAGGCCATGCAGGCCGTGGATGATTTTTTGAGCCATTCCGGAGTGGTATCGGTAGCTCACGGCTGTTTGCTGGGCTATGGCCAGGTCTACGTGGCCAAGCTGCTGCTGGAATGGGGCGGGGCGAGCCTGGGGTGGCTGGTGGTATCGCTCATTGCCCTTGGCGCTGTTGTCGTCTCGGCCATCAAGATCTATAAGATGGGTTCTCGCTGGATTTTCGCCTTCAATTTCGGCGTGCTGTGCGGAATTATTTACGGTGGCATCGACCTGGTTTGAGTTTTTCTCCTCTTCGCTTTTGTTATCACACTTCGCTTTGAAAGATCTTCTTCAAAGATTTGGTTCATCCGGTTTAAGCGTCGCCTCGTGCGTCGCACGATCAAGATCGTCCAGTTCTATGAAAATACGTTCGAGGCCCGGCATCACGCGTAGCCTGACTTTTCACGCTTTGCCTGACACGTGCGGGGAGACGTCATCGCGAGGCTGAAAGCCGTGGCGATCCATCTTCAGTTCGTTATGCAGAGGCAAGGCAGGAAGGCAATAAAGGCATGGATTTCACGCATAGTCTGACTTGCCACGCTACGCTCGCAATGACGTCTGCCACGTCGAAGATTCCTCGCAATGACGCCTTCGCGCGATTGCCCGACGAGTCCACGTCGAAAGTCAGGCTCCGCGTGAAGACTCCTGCAATGACGAGGAACGGACATGGCGCTGACTAGCTTGCTGCGCTGTTTGTCCTGGGGCACGGAGCAGGCCGGAACTCTGGGATGTCGGGAAATCTTACAGGCGGCCATGAGCGATTGGAGGGGAACATGCCCCAAAGAATATTCGTCAAAACCTGCCCTGAAACCAAGAGCAATATTCACCTTTATGCCTCTTTCAGCTTTCGGACGCCGCAAACCACAGGCGCTGAACAATCCCCGCCAGTCTCTCCTCGCAAAAAGAAACGCGCAGAACAATTCCTCGCCCCGCAAAAAAAACGCCCAAATCAAGCTTTCCCGCCCCGCCCAGCGCCGATCTGTCGGAAACCGTTCCAGTTCCCGGGCCATTGTCGGGGTTGTTTACATTTTAAGGCACGCCGGTTCGATTAAATAAATAAAATTAAATACTTAAGATATGGCATGCGGTTTGCTTAATGTCTGACAACAGAGATCATGAAGGTGAACAGTTCGTTCATATTTTTCAATTGGTAACGAGAGGAGTGGTTATGAAAAAGTTGCTCACATTGTTTTTGGCGGCGTTCTTGTTGAGTGGAGCGCTTGGGGTTGGGAAGGCTCAGGCATCAGCGATATTTGATATGGATTTAACCAATGTTGGTGGGAATGATTATGGTTATTACGATGATGTTGCATCGATTACTACTTCAGGATTTGGGTTTATAAATCAGTCGTTTGGCAATAATAATCCATATGCATTTGATGAAGGTGATACATTCTCTGAATATTCTGTTTTTCAACAAATTGGCTATAAGCAAGGCCTTTATGATAATCTTCAATTTTCAGGACTGCCTGCTAATCTGATGATGTTTGCTTGGGCGGAGTCCCTGTCAGGTTATGCAACAAATTTTGAAGATGGTAAATTTGACTATATTTTTAATCCTGGTTCTGCGCTCAATATCTATATCGGAGAGTATGTAACTCTTGATCAAGTTAATGCAGCTTATGTCGCCACGGCAACACCGATAGCGTCATTGCTCTTGCTTGCAGGGGAAGGAGCTGGAAGTGATGGATATTTGGATGGAGAGGATACTGGTACGACTCGATTGCTGACGACTTTAGATTACACGAATACGCCTAGCGGCATTTGGTCTACAGATATTCTTGGTGACTTGACAGATTTGTCATATCCTACATACTTTACTCTGTTTACAACAAATACTATTAAACAATATGAGCTGTATCAAACTCCCAATGGTGCAGGTTTTAATGCGATTGCTCAGTCAACTGGGGATATCTTTGTTCACCCTACTCCTGAGCCCTCCACAATGCTTCTCTTGGGCGCTGGCCTGCTTGGCTTGGCCGCTGCCGGGCGCAAGATGCGCAAGAACTAGCTGGTCATTCGTAACTAATGGTGAGATTGCCCCGCGCACATCGCGCGGGGCGATTTTGCTTTTAGAACAGAAAAATGCACTCCTTCCCTCCGAACCTTCCACCATGCTGCTCCTTGGAGTCGGCCTGTTTGGCTTGGTCGCTGTCGGATGCCGGAAGGCCTGATAAGCTTCGCGCTTTTCAAATGAAAGAAGGTCGGCCCGTGCTCAGTGCAAGGGCCGACCTTCGCATTTAAACGTTCTGCAAAAAAATTTCAGGGTCTTTGCGCAGGGTTCGATGGCGGATGTCCGGTCCGTAGCCGGTGCGGAAAAGCATGACTAGCACCCTGGATCGGAAGTCACCGTCCACGCACGTGACCTGCCGGGAAACTTCGGACCACTCAATTCTTGAGGGTTTCCCCACGGTTCAGGTTTTTTCCATACTGCCGACAGAAGTGTTCGGGCGTCATGTTGTTCAGGCTTGAATGTGGGCGAACGGAGTTGTAGTGCCGCCTCCATTCCTCGATCACTACCCGCGCCTCGGCCCGACACCGGAACCATTCCATTGACAGACATTCGTCGCGAAATTTGCCGTTAAAACTCTCGTTCAAACCGTTCTGCCAGGGCTTGCCAGGCTCAATCAGAGCCAGATTCAGAGACTCCCGAGCCGCCCATTTGAGCAGTGTCTTCTGTGTGCGGCTGCGTTCAATATGAAAAAGATCGCGCTGCATATGTCCAGACTGGGGAACAGCAGACCTGCAAGTCCGGCGGTAGCCATGGCTGGGAGAGCTCTATCCTTTATTTGCCGGATAGTTCTGGCACAGAGGCACCAATACGCCCCAATTTGACCTCAGAAGAGCTTCCTGAACTATTCCGGACAAAAAATACACACTTCTAAAAAACAAACCCTCGCCGAAAATTACGACGGGGGTTTGTCAGTGGTCTGAGAAAACCGCTGCGAGCAGCGGTTTTCTCTTGATTGGCACGGGACGTGATTCCAGCCGCCTGGTAAACTACATGCGAGCCTTACGGCGACCAATGGCAGCAAGCCCAAGAAGACCAGCACCCATGAGTAGCATGGTGGACGGCTCAGGCACCGGATTGTTGATGGGGTTGGATGAGATTGTAAAGGCGAACGGGGCCTGTGTGGACCGTTCTTCTCTAGTTACGAAGCCAAGAGTTCCATAGGTCAGTGGGTTGTAAACGGAGTTAGTTTCGGCCATGCTGGTAGTAACATCAATATGGTTTTGGGGGATAAGGCTGAAAGAACCTTCGTCTACCGGAAAGATATTCACAAAGTACTCATTTCCTTCGTACCAAAAATCTAAGTTGGGGAAACCCACAAAGTTCAGAGCAAAAATGTCCATTGAGTCCGGGTACCCAGGACCGTTCGGAGTTTCGTAAAACAAGATTGGGAAAAGGAAGAAGTTAGAGTATGGAGTGCCGCCGCCAGTGGGAGTCAGGGTTACTCCGATACTGATCGTAGTGGAGATGAGGCTGCCGGAACCAGAATTAATTTCGTTGTTATCGTGCTGCAACGTTACAGAAGGTGCTACAAAAGAGTTGAAGTCGCCTTCTCCTAAGTAGGTATTGACAGTGCCCCCAATCGGGTTGTTTACGTATAGCAGCTTGCTCTGATCATTTGTTGGCGTCCCCCAACTCAATTCTGTTGAGCCGCTGCTGTATGTGCTGTCGATGAATGTGCTGTTGATAAAGGTTCCTGCGATATTGTAGTTCCAAGACGTCACCAAGTCTGCCTGTGCTGTGCTGGCAATGAGCAAGAGTGAGATTGCCAGCCAAGTGGTTGTTCTCTTCATAAGTTACTCCTTGATTCAATTTTTGAGAATCCGAATATCTTAAGAGTGTTTATGCAAGATAAGTTCCATTGTGTAATGTTCCGATAATAATCGAGAAAATTTTATTGTCGTGTCGTTATGCGAACGTGGGTGTAAATTTGTTCGACAGAGGCGATCCCCAAAATTCGATCATGTATGATAGCTTAACCTCACACAAGGATAATCATCTTTGCGCCGTTCATATGAAAGAAGGCCGGCCCGTGCTCAGTGCAAGGGCCGATCTTCGCATTTAAACGTTCTGCAAAAATATTTCAGGGTCTTTGCGCAGAGTTCGATGGCGGATGCCCGGCCCGTAGCCGGTGCGGAAAAGCATGACCAGCCCTCTGGATCGGAAGTCAACGTCCGGGAACAGCTCCTGAAAGCCAGCCTAAACCATCTCCAGTCGGGCCGAGGCAAGGGTTGTGATCGAGGAATGGAGGCGGCACTAAAATTCCGTTTGCCCCACTCAAGCCTGAACAACATGACGCCCGAACATTTCTGTCGGCAGTATGGAAAAAACTTGAGCCGTGGGGAAACCCTCAAGAATTGAGTGGTCCGAAGTTTCCCGGCAGGTCAGCCACGTACGCCCAAACTTGATGAACCTGAAAAATATGGAGTGGCGTGTAATGTTTTCCGACAAAAACATAGCCAGATATGTAAAGTGGGCTGACTTATTTTGAAGTGCTAAATCATAACCAAATGAACTTGATGGTAAAACTTTAGCGGCATTGATTTTGCTTATTTTGCCCGAAGCCCATAGCCCAATGAGGAAGTAAGCAATGTTCAGCAATTTATATGAAAAAATAGTAATTAAGGCATATAACTTTATCTTTATATTTTAAACTGTCAGTGAGGTGTAATTATGAACGGACTTGGAAGAACTGCAATATTAACGATGGTTTCGCTGCTCTTTTTGGTAACGCAGGTTCATGCTTATACGATTTCATTTGGTGGACTCGATGCTACTCAGAATGGTGTTGATGCTGGGCTAACATCAGGCAGAGGAGGAATCGATGCAACGACTAACACAGCCATAGGGACAGATTGGTTTATTGAAACCTTTGACAAGACAGATGGGACCGGTGGATTCACAACATTGGATGAAGGTCAGTTGATAACCACCGGTGGCTATGATTTTAGAATAAATACTTTACCTGGCGTTGCGGCAGCTCCTGCAAATGATGAAACTTACTTTGCCTTTACTCCTGAGGAAGATGGTGGAACACCAGCTAGCGTTTATGTTCCAAACACCGCTTTTTACGCCTTTGAAGAGGGTCTGTTTATTGACTACATGGGGCTGTATTTTGGGTCAATTGACACATATAACTCCCTCGTGTTTTATCTTCTGGGTGGCGGATCTTTTACAATTGAAGGAGCCCAAATTCTTAGTGAATTCAACGGTGTTTCTGGCAATCAGTATTCGGAAGCTTCAAACGTATATGTAAATCTTGACTTTAATCTGCTTGGTGGCGAAGTTTTTAGTGCTTTTGAACTTAGGACTAACAATGTCGCCTTGGAGCTTGACAATATTGTTGCTCACGTTACTACCGTGCCCACCCCAGAACCCTCGACCTTTATCCTTCTCGGTGCAGGTCTTCTTGGTCTCGGCGCTTTGGGCAGGAAGAGGTTCGCACAATAGCACCTGACCATCATCTCACTACTTTAAAGGCGCATTCCATGCGGGGTGCGCCTTTCTTGTTTTAGAATTGCGTCTACCCAGAGTATGCGATAGATCCACATCCTCCGCTGGCAGGAGACACACCCATCAAGAGCCCAAAAGGCTGGCATGACTGCCCTGACTGCCCGCTACCTCTTTTAGAGGGGGCAGCGTGTAGAGAGATGCTCCCCAAAATTTGGACAGATATGATAGATTACCCTTCACGCAAGGAGCATCTTCTCCGCGCCTTTCATATCAAAGAAGGTCGGCCCGTGCTCAGTGCAAGGGCCGACCTTCGCATTTAAACGTTCTGCAAAAATATTTCAGGGTCTTTGCGCAGGGTTCGATGGCGGATGCCCGGCCCGTAGCCGGTGCGGAAAAGCATGACCAGCCCTCTGGATCGGAAGTCAACGTCCGGGAACAGCGCCTGAAACCCAGTCCAAACCTTGTCCAGCAGCTTCCGGTGTCGGGCGGAAAAGCTCTCCGGACCCTCCCATAGCCAGCGCAGCCAGAACAGGGTCACGGCCGTCATGGGCTGCATCTGCAGGCCGTGGTGATCCATGGCCAGCCAGACGCGCTGCAGCGCCCGGCCGCCGACAAGAAAATCGTGCGGGTCCATGCCGTCCACGGTGACCAGACCGGCCGCGCCGCTTTTCAGGATGCCCATGGCTGAATGCATGGCCACCATCCGGCCCATTCCGAAAGTGTTGGCGGTGCGCATGGCCCACCAGGGTCTGGTCATGCGCAGGAAAATATCCCCCGCCGCACCCGCCTCAAGATTAGGCAGCGGCAGGCCATCGCGTCGAGCGAGGGCCTCCTTTTGGTCAAAGCGGATCATGGAGGTGAAGTGCTCATGCAACCCCTGATGTTCGGTGCGGATGCGGTCGGCAAGATAGATGATTCGGGCAAGTTTCCGGAGTTGGCTTTGGCCTTCGAGGAAGTGGAGCCTGGCTGAAGGGAAATCCTTGATGCGTCCGCACAGGTCATCTTTGGTCCAATCCGGAAGAGAGCGAGTGGAAAAGGGGCGTCGGTTGGTGCAGCGGGTCCAGAGATACCGGGCCAGCGGGTCCATGGGTGACGAACCGGGTTCCAGTCGTACTGAGGCCATTAGATCCACTTGGGTTGCCTCGGGCATCAGAGTGGCTTGCGCTTCCAGGCCCAACGTATTTGCAGCGAGGACAACATTTTCCACGGCAGCGCCACATGCGATGACAGAGGCTGTTTGGCGGACATTGAAGAAAGACCGATCCGAATCGCGGTGCAGGAGTACCTCTAGGCCCTTTTCGCTGTATCGGAACTTCCATGGTTGAGCGTTGTCGCCGGAGGGGGCCTGGACGGCAGCCCGGACCAGGTAATCGAGGGTCGCGGGCGACAGGCCGGGGGCTTCAGACCGATCGGGCAGGGGCGGCACATCCGGCCGAGCCCCGGCAGCGGCCTTGAGCAGTACGTTTCTCACGAACCACAGTTTGGCCCGTTGAGTCAGGGCGCGGTTGCCGCAGCGCAGGCAGCCGGTCCGCAGTCGGCGCAAGAAAGGGTCGTACTGCAGGAAATGCGGTGCCGGACGCAAGCCAGGTCTGTCCAAAATGATGCGCACGGCCTCGGTAGCGGCCAAGGAGGCGCAAAGCTGGCAGGCGATGTTCAGGGACGGGCCCTTGCCGCCCTTGAGGTCCACCCGCGAAAGGTCCATGTAGCCGATGTGCGTCGGCCTGGGAGCCAGGCCCATGGCGAAGCGCAGGTACTTGTCCTCGTCGGGCATGTCCCCGCCAACGTCAAAATAGTCATCAAAGCTCATGCCGTCGGGCGTGAAGACCAGAAGGGCGGAGCTGAAACCCAGCGGTCCCGCAGTGATCACAGGGATGCCCATGGATCTGGCTGTGTTGAATAGGTTCCGCCTGATATCGAACTGGAAGAAGTCCAGGCCGTCCAGCACCACATCGACGCCTTCAAGGAAAGATTCCAAGTTTTGCGGCGTCAGACCTTCAGGAAACGGAGCGATTTCAAGGAATGGGTTCACGGCCAGGGCTTCGTCAATCATGACCTCTAATTTGGCCCGCCCAAATGCGGGTACCTTTGCGCCATACTGCCGGTTGACGTTGACCGTTTCAAAGCGGTCGAAATCGGCCAGATTGAATCTGCCTATTCCCGTGCGGACGAGATTAATAAGGTGAAGCCCACCCACTCCGCCCATGCCAGGAATGGCCACCCGTGCGGTTGAAAGGCGCTCTTGCTCTCCTGGTGAAAAAAGGCCGATATTTCGCGAGAATGCGGCATCGCGGTATGCGTTTGCATCAGAAATGCCCAAATTATTCAAGTGGGTCAGATAGTCTTCATATTTCATGATGTTTCCTTTGTTCGAAAGGTGTTGCCGAAACGTTAAAGCTCATTCTCCGGGCTAGGTGGCGCATGCCGCTGTCGGGTGACGCCTCTGCATTTAAGATTCCTTTGGCGACTTTGTTCTGAATGAGAGCATGATCGCAGGCAATACGACCATATCTCCAATCCAAGCAGTCACCATGATCACAGCGCTCAAGCCTCCGAAGCTTATGGTGGGCACGAAACGGCTGAGCATCAAGACACTGAACGAGATGAACAATATCGCCGTGGACGCGCAGATGCCCTTGCCTTTTTCCAGGGTCACCACGTGCAGTGCTTCTTGCATGGTAAATTTTTCCGCTCTTCTTCGCTTGTATTCCGTCAAAAAATGGATTGTATCGTCTACTGCTATGCCCAGCGCGACAACGGAAATGAGTGCTGTCGATGTATTCAGGGGGATGTCCAGTGCCCCCATGATTCCAAAGTTGATAGCAATCGGGAACACGTTTGGAATCAGGCTCAAGGCTCCAGTGCTCACTGAACGCAAGGCCATAAACATGACCATGGCGATCAGTACAGCAGCGAGAGTCAGGCTTTGCACTTGTCCCCTGACCAACGCATCAATAGTGTTGACGTCCTGCACGGCCCGTCCGGTGATCCTGATTTCCAGGTCTTCATGTTCCAAGCTGTCGATGTAAGAACGCAGAGATGATATGATTCTGGCTTGACCTGCAGAGCTGTGCTCAGAAATGCGGATAAGAATTCTGGCATGGTCGTATGCCGGGGTGATGAATTCGGCGATATCGTCTGAGTCATAAAGGAGTAAGTATTGGGATACCAATTCACGGCTTTCGGGGATGCGGAAAAAATCGGAGTTTTCGTCATGAAATGACATGTTCATGTCCTTCATGAAATCCGCAAAGGATATTGTTCTGTCCACTCCGGGAAGAGTTTCTGCGTGCGTCTGAAGGAGGTCAATCACCTTTAGTTTTGACGGTTCCAGAAAGGCGTCATCTGCTTTCGCCTTGAGGGAGATGTCAACGCTGCCGACGCCGCTAAGCCGTTTTTCGATGTAATCAAGTTCCTGGCGGATCGGGCTGGAACGCTTGAAGTATTCAAGCAGGTTTGTTTCCACCTTGATTCCTGCGGCCATAAAGAACGCACCCAAGAATAGGAATCCGGAGATGGAAGCTATGCTTCTCGGATGCCTCTGGATGAAGCTGGAAAGTCGGGTCATCATTGAACTGAAGGCCGATATTCGTTCTCCGCCGATGAAAATTCGTTCAGGCTTAAACCACAGCAGCAAAGGCGGAAGCAGGAGGAATGAGAATATGAATTCGAACACCATCCCGGCCGAGGCCACCAGACCGAATTCTTTGATTGGAGGAATGTCGCTCAAGACGAGGGAGATGAAGCCCACGGCAGTTGTCAAGCTTGTCAGGAATGATGGGGCAATGACACGTTGAAGGACTTTTTCCATGGCCATCGGGGCCGAACGGCATGTGTCCAGCAGTTTTCTGTCCAGGTGTGAGAAGATATGGACAGTATCTGTCAGTGCGAGAGCCATGATGAGCGGTGGGACGATTGTTGTCACATTGTTCAGGGTGATTCCCAGCAATGGAAAGAGCCCCATTGTGGCCCCCGTACAGATGGAGATGTTGGCCAATGCCACCATGGTTAGTCGGATATTTCTGAATATCATCCAGATGCTTAACGTGATGAAAAGGTAGGTAACCGGAATGAAAATGGCTACATCCGATTTCATGTATTGGCTCAGGCTCCGGTTTGTCACCGTCCAGCCAGCAAGATGGAATTGACCGATAGAATCACTGTGGTCATTCAATACGGCCTTTGTCTTTTCCAAAAGGCGTACGCGGAAACTCCCATCTTCCGGCCCGTATATGACGGGAAAGACGATGATCGCGGTTGTAGTTCCATCTTTGGATATCAAGTTGTCAACGTAGAGTTCATTATCCAGCGCTTGTTTTCTCAGGAGTTCTAACCCTGCGTTGTCATCCGGAATTTTTTCCAGGAAAGGGTGAACCTCGAAATAGCCCTCTGCGCCGTGTATGTAATCTACATTGGCCAAGCTTTGTACATCACGTACTTCAGGAATTGCTTCTATCGCTTTTGTGATATCTGTGATTGCGCGGAGTATTTTCGGAGTAAAGAGATCCTTTTCGGAAAAAGCGATGACGAAAAATTCGTCATCACCGAAAGTCTCTTTGATGGACTCGTAAAAAATGGTATCTGGATCGTCTTCGATGGTGAAATAATCGACGTTGTCCACTGTCTGGACTCGCGGCAATTGCGCTAAAAAAGGTATGGCCAGGAGTAATGCAATAATCAGGCTGAGGACGGGGCGCTTGCTCGCGAAACAGGGGATGTTGCATTTCATAAGTTTACTATGAATCCTGACCTATTATGTCATTGCCATAGGAGCAAAAGGGTAAAATACACGGAGATATTCTTTTTGCTGTTTAGATAGCTTGGCCAAGACATCCTGCCTGGCCTGGAAGAAAAATTTTGCCGCGTCCTCTTCCATGGGATGCCTTTTTTCATGGAACGCCTGTCCATTCTGCAATTCTTCCAGCGTGCTGTTCAGCTTGCAGAAGAACTCGTACATGTTGGTTTCCATTTCGATATTCCTGTATTTTTCCAGCAGGTTCCTTTCAATATTCTTCATGTCGATGCGCAGCGCAACAGCCGGGGCCCCGACCCCGGCGTAGAATTTTTCCGGCCCGAAATCCTCGAAAAGGAACATGGTTCTGTAAAAATTCACGTGTTTGGGGTTGACCATGATGCAGATGTCGTCAACGCCGTTCATCCTTGAGTATTCAAACATTGTCCGGGACAGAAAGACCATCAGGTTGCACCAGCGGGTTTCCCTGGGTGTGGCCAGAGCGGAGAGTTCCGTGATCTTGCGGCCCTGGGCGCGCAGGGTGTCCAACTCCTCCTTGTACAGGGCGTCCATGGGCAGGCCAAAGAGGGGCGTGTCGAAGATCTGGGTCAGGGTGGAGATGACGGTCAGATAGGTTCTGAAAATGAACACGCACGTGGCGGGCAGAAAGTTGAAGACGCTGAAATGCATTTCCGAAGGGTGTGGGCTCTTGATGTAGGCCGAAGCCAAGTATTCCTTGTATACAAGGGCGAAGGACTGGGCGAATTCGTCACGGGTTTCCGCGATTTTTATGTTTGGACGGTCGATTTCGTCCAATTTGGCCTTGAGCATGGCGGATCGGCGGAGTCTGACGGATCTGCGGCGTTCCTGGATGAGCTGTTCGGGTGCGTCGGTCATGACAGTTCCTTGTGGCTACGGATGACAGGTCGCCCCAAAACGGCCTGTGAATTTTGCAACAATCAGATTGTCTGTATAGGCAACGGCTTTTTGTCTAGGTATTTTTTTAAGATCGCGCATGACCTGGATACGTAGTTGTATCCAGCTGAATTTATATGCAAAAAATGTGCCTTTTTTGGAAAATGCGGGCAGAAATCAGACTAGATCTTGAGTCCGGGATATTCGTTTTGCAGAAAGGATACGTACTCAGTTGGGAGGGATAGCTCTGAGGGGTCGGCAGTGGTCAGAAGGGTTTGGACCATGTTCGCGCTCAGCGGATTGAGACGGGGCGGTGTCTGGCCGTTTTGCAGTATGCCGAGAACCGTGTCGCACAAGGTGAAGCGTGTCGAAGCGTTTTGCTGGAAGGGTGTTCTGGATGCGCCGGTGGCAAATGCCTTGCTCCTGAGCCTATCCCGCATGGCGCACGCGTCGGCGCGCAAAGCGATGGCCGGAGCCTTGACCCTGGAGTAATGCTTCTCATCTCCTAAAATCTCGAACTCGCATCTACTGGTATAAAGAGGGGCGTGCTTCGGGTTGACCATGATGCAGACGTCGTCGACGTTGAAATTGAGACTGAAGAGAAAAAGCAGCCTGGTGAAATCCTGGATGCCGCTTCGGGAAAATTCATGCCTGTCGGAAGCCAGGGAGCAGATTTCCAGAATGCGTCGGCCTTCTTGGCGCAGGCGGCCAAGTTCGTTGGCATAGAGGTCGTCCATGGGCAGGCCGAAATCCGGGCTGTCGCGCACCACCGTGGCCGTGGACAGCACAGTGCTTTGCCTCTTGGCCACGAAAACCGTGGTCTCGGGGAGCAGGTGGTGCCGCGTGAACAAAAGCTCGGCTGAATTCTCCTGCACGTAGCCCGCGTGCAGGTATTCGCGGTACAACAACCCAAAGGCCTGCAGCAGTTCGCGACCGCAGTTCGCGATCTTGAATTCGTATGCGGCCTGCTGGGGCCTGGATGAATGGGCGTCATGGATGGTTTGGGCAAAATGCCGCCATCTGGGGCTGGTCAAAGGCATGAAGTCTCCGGAACGTGAAGGGAAAGTAGGGCCTAGACCAACAGGGGGTGGATTGCAACAAGGCAGGGCAGGAGGGTGGCGGTAGACGTCATTGCGAGGGGCTTCCCCGTGGCAATCCATGCCTTTGTCAAACGCTGTGAGAACCATGGATTGCCGCGTCGAAGACTCCTCGCAATGACGTTTTTGGTATGGCGTCACACCGATTCCAAGCGCGGACTCGTCGGGCAATCACGTGGAGACGTCATTGCGAGGGGCTCCCCCGTGGCAATCCATGCCTTTCTGGCCATCTTACCGTTCACAATACAAAGAAACCGAAGATGGATTTCAGGCAGAGCCTGACTTGCCGCGTCGCGGACTCCTCGCAATGACGTATGAAGTGATGCGTCACCGTAAACGCAGCGCAGACTCGTCGGGCAATCGCGCGGAGACGTCATTGCGAACCCCTTAGGGTGCGGCAGGCGTCATTGCGAGCGCAGCGTGGCAATCCATGCCTTTGTCAAACGCTGTGAGAACCATGGATTGCCGCGTCGAAAGTCGGGCTCTCACGCATAGCCTGACACGTGCGCGAAGACTCCTCGCAATGACGTTTTTGGTATGGCGTCACACCAACCCCAGCGTGGACTCGTCGGGCAGTCTGCGATGACACTCTACCAATCACTCACAAAATTCGCAGGCTGTTCAAAAATGGTGAGATGCAAGGAAACGAAAAAATCCAGGACGCGCGGTGTAGCCGTCTACATAAGCGTCCTGGATTTTTTCGCTGACGCAGCAGATTGCCGTTTTGGGACGGTCTGCTAAGCGTTCTGGATTTTTTAGCTGATGCAGCAGGTCGCCGTTTTGGGACGGCCTGATAAGCAGATCGCCGTTTTTGAACAGCCGTCAGAAGTGATAGACAGCCTTGAAAAAGCCCTGGTCGTTGTCGCGGTAGCGCCCGAAATAGGATGCTTCGGGGCCGAAGAAGAAGTTGGCGCCCAGGGAGAGTTCGAGGTTCTCGAAGTAGGTCAGGATGGCTTCCGGGGTGAAGAGGGAGCCTCCGTCGTGCAGGTCCACGGCGTAGCCGAGTTTGAGCATGGTGTTGCCGCGCCAGAATTCCCTGTTGATTTCGCCGCTGGCGTAGAAATTGTCCTGGCGCAAAAAGAGGATGTCGTCTTCGTGGTCAAAGATGTGCTGATGCGAAAGCTGCACGTTGATGTACCAGTCCGCTTCGCCGAGGTAGTCCACGCCGATGACCGAATGGGTCATGGGCCTGGATATGGAGTTCATGCTCTGCGTGACCAATGACTGCTCGTCGAAATACGCGCCTTCGCCCCGGAACCCGAACTTGTCCACGGTGGTTTCGAATTCCCATCCGATGATGTGCTGCCTGCGGTAGTCGGCATGCAGGGTCGGGCCTTGCGGGGCCAGGGGGGTAAAACGCAGGTGCGGGGATTTTTGCGTGGCGTAGAGGTAGCTGAGCGCCACGTCCCACCCGGCCATTGATGCGGCGGTGCGCAGCCCCCAGTCGGCATTGTCCAGGCCCTGATCCGGCTCATCCTCGTCGATTTTGAGGCCCTGGTCGTCCACGCCGAGCAGCGCCCAGGTATTGCCTGAGTAGTCGAAGGTGTTTTCCCGGAAAAAGGGCACGAATACGCCTTCAAGCGTCAGGTCGCCGGGAAAGAGGCGCAGCCTGGCCATCCAGTTCGGGACTTTGCGGTCCTCCAGGTCGGGGATGACGAATTCGCGCAGATCCTGCGGGTTCACATTGTCCACGGGGCTGATCTGGTCCGCCTTGCCCCAGCGCACGATCTGGCGGCCCAGGCGCAGATCCCAGTCCGGGGTGGCGTGGTGCAGGTACGCCTCGTAAAGCCCCAGATCATAATCGTCCGACGGCGGGTTCGGAGCAAAGCCGAGGTAGTCCGACTGCATGGAGGCCAGCAGGTAGGTGCTCCCGGCCTCGGTGCCTGCGGGATTTTCCGTCAGGAGGGGCGGCGTCCACTTGCCCTCCACTCTGAGGATATTGCGCAGCATCCGTTCCTGTCCGGAATTGTCGGATTCGTGCAGATCATGCGTGACCTTGCCCGTCAGCATGCCCGACAGGTCCAGAGCGCCCCAGGGCGAGGCTTTTTCCGGGGCTGCCTTTTGCGCCTGGGCATCTGTGAACAGGAGAATTTTTTTGTCCGTGGATGATTGCGCGGCGCTTGAGTCGAGGCCGCTTTCCGGTTCGGACGTGGCCTGGGAGGTCTGACCGGGTTCGCCGAAAA
>Ga0265295_1004581_pt1 | contig 18471 bp, 16 predicted proteins | sample Munlansysbiofilm_FD_192503 | JGI IMG/M metagenome (GOLD analysis project Ga0265295, IMG submission 192503) | Leachate microbial communities from a municipal landfill in Southern Ontario, Canada - Methane capture system biofilm | ecosystem: Engineered > Solid waste > Landfill > Unclassified ...
CCTTGAATAAATCAATACGTAGTGTTTGTTCTTTTGCCATTGCTATATTCTCCTAGCGTTTCTTTTATAAATATTTTGCACACATTTTAAGTAGTGTTTCTTCGTCGGCATCTTTTGTTTCAATTTCACCAGCAATTTTATAGTTAGACATAACAAGAATGCGGTTAGTGACACCAAGAATTTCCGGCATTTCACTAGAGACCATTATAATTGTCTTGCCTTCGTTAGCGAGTTTAATCATTAATTCATAAATTTGATACTTGGCTAAAATATCAATGCCGCGTGTAGGCTCATCCATCAGGAAGACATCAGGATTACGTTCGAGCCATTTACCAACAATTATTTTTTGTTGGTTGCCACCGGAGAGCGAAGAAATAAGATCATCAACATTATTACATTTGACACTCATTTGTGCGATTTGTTTTTTCGTTGCAATGGCAATTAATTCATTTGAAATAATTCCAAAGCGTTTATATTTATCGATATTAGTTATCGTTGTGTTAAAAAGTAAGTCGCCTTTAGCAAACATACCGTTTACTTTGCGTTCTTCTGTAATAAATGCGAAATTATTATCCATTGCTTCTTTAGGCGTTTTAAAGAAGATTTTTTTGCCTAAATAATCAATATCAGCTTCAGCAACCGTACGAACACCAAACAGTGCTTCTAGTAATTCACTACGTCCTGATCCGACAAGACCATAAATTCCTAAAATTTCACCTTTTCTAACATTAAAGGCAATGTTTTTTATGATAGGCTCATATCTAGTTGTTAAACTGTTTACCTGGAGAATAACTTCACCCGGTTTATTTGTTAATGCAGGGAAGCGGTTTTCTAAACTACGTCCCACCATTGCTTTGACAATTTCATCAAGATTTGATTGTTTAGTTGGTTTGTTTAGGGAAACTTGACCATCACGTAAGACAAGAAGGTCGTCACAAATATCAGTAATTTCATCCATCTTGTGAGAAATATAAATAAAACTAATTCCCTTTTCTTTTCTTAGTTTACGAATTATTTTAAACAGTTTACTTACTTCACGTTCAGAAAGAGAAGAGGTTGGCTCGTCAAGAACAATTACTTTAGAATTGTAACTGACGGCTTTAGCAATTTCGACCATTTGTCGTTGTGAAACGGACATCGTCCGCATAAGTGTTTTTGGATTAAAATACATATCAAGACTTTTAAATAATTCATTAGCCTTACTAGTCATAACTTTTTCATCAACAATACCAAAATTGGTCGGGTAGCGTCCAAGAAACAAGTTATCAAGTATTGTTCGATCTAAACATTGGTTTAATTCTTGGTGGACCATTGCTACACCGTGTTCGAGTGCATCTTTGGGACCAGAGAAATTAATAGGTTGACCATCAAGGATAATCTCACCACTATCCATAGAATAGATACCAAAAAGACATTTCATCATTGTCGATTTGCCAGCACCATTTTCACCCATAAGGCCCATAATGGTCGCGGGTCGAACATACATTGAAACATCTTTTAGAACTTTATTTTTTCCGAAGGATTTAGAGATACCTTCCATCTTTAGGACATATTTTTCATTATCCATAACTACTCCTAATTATAAGCAAGGTCTATGCCTTTTGACATAGACCCCGCTCATTACATGATAAAACTAAATTATGCGTCTAAACCTTGTAGGTAATCGACGATCATTTCACCTTGTAGTTGTCCACCTTGAATAGCATCAAAGCCAAAGTAATATACGTGTTCGAAACGTTCATCGGCCATGACTTCAGTATCAACGGCGCCAGCATCGGTTGTTGCTTGTCTGTTATAGAAAATGACAGGAACTGATGTTGGATCTTCTGCGGTTGCGCCATATGCTTGAGCAATCTTTGTTAAGTAGACTTCAGCAGCATTGGTTCTAACCATGTTAATTAAATAGGCAGCTGGTCTTTCAGCTAAAGGTTTGGCTAATTCAGCATCAAGTTTATTTGTGACTGATGATTCATCAGCACCATCACCGGCTTGAATTGTCATATCAAAGTTGAAGACATCAGCATAAGCATCCATAAATGGACGAACGTTAGTATTTAAGAAAGTATCACTTTGTGCGTAGATGTCTAACCAGACTCTAACTTCATCAGTAGTACCTTTAGTAATTGTTGTTTCTAATTTTTGAGCAGTTGTTTTGCCTAAATGATCGGCAACATTAGCTTTGGTAATTGCAACGTTACTAACGAGCATTGATTTGTGATCAGCATTCCAAGCAGCGGCTGAAGTTAGTTTTCCATAACCATGAGCGTTTGCTTTGGTAAAGCCTTCAGTAACAGCATTGGCTGGTGTTGCGCCATCAATGGCGTTTCTTGCTAACATGTAGAGACCACCAATTTGGGCAGGGACGTTTTGATCGACTGTTCCCATAACTTTGCCTTCATCGATAAGTTCTAAGGTTGAAGCGTTGGCATCGTAACCAAAAATAGGTGTGCCTTTAATCCAGTTTGATGCACCAATTGCACCTTCGGCCATTCCGTCATTATTAGAGACGAAGAAGTCGATTTTTGAACCATGCTTGTTAATCCAGGCTTCGGCTGTTGATGTCGCGGTTGCTTGATCCCAAGTTGCGCCACCTTGTGCTTTTTGTTCGGCGTGTTCGAGTTCGACTGTTTTGTACTCGGTTGTGCCAAGGGTAAGCTTGCCTTCTTTAGGATTCTCTGAGTTGGCATTAGCGGTTTTTACGGTCGCTCTTGTGCCTAACGCATCACGAATACCTGCTGTCCGTGCAGCACTGTCGTTGTGGTCAATTTGACCAATTAGTAGAACATAGTTTAGTTCGCCATCAGCTTTTGCGGCGTCCCATGTCCATGCGCTACCGCCACAAGCAGCAAGAGTCATGCTGAAAAGTGTCGCGGCAACTATAGGTAGTGTCTTTTTTTTCATTTAGATAACCTCCTTATTCTAAAATGAAAGACTTATAGTATGTAAGCAAAAAACCAATTATCTTAAATATTTATTAGTGGTCTTTGCTGGTACAAAATTATTATGTAATGGAAACGCTTACATTTCAAGTTTTATTTTGTATAAAGTTTCTTAAATTCACATTTTTATACAAAATTAATAGTTTGTTTTATTTGAAAAATGGTGAATATTAATTCACTTTTAGTATGCTAATATCAAAGGAATTATATGATAAAAATATGTGAAAATCTAACATTTTATATCGTATTGCGCTTAAAAACCTATTTTAAAATAATCGTTTTAAACCATAAAAATTACATACTATAGCGTGATACGAAAAAAAAATAAAAAAAAGTAAATTTCTACGATATATAAAAAAAACATTTTATGCATATGTAAAAACCTAATCATAAACACTGAAAATATATTGAAATGTAATTTCTGTGCTTGTAGAATGAAATTAACAAATAAAGTCTGAGGAAAAAAATGGCCGGAGTTTTTAATCGTGCTGAACGCTACATTGAATTCAATCTTTTAGAATGTGGGCGTGAAAAATGCATTCCAACCAAGAAATTCACTTTTACAACAAAGACCTATTTTATTTTGCACTACATTCTTGCAGGACAAGGAACATTAGAGATTGAGGAAAAAACATACAAACTCAAAAAAGGAAACGCCTTCATTATTCCCCCAGGTTTTAGTCCTCACTACTATCCAGACAAAGATGATCCATGGACATATGTTTGGATTGGTTTTGGTGGATTTAATGCCGAACAATATATGGAACGCGCGAATTTAACGATTAATGATCCAGTTATCCATGATGACAATGAACAAACAATAAGATATTTAATGGAACATATTCACCAATCATTTCTTGATGCTGGTCATTTGGATTTAAATTGTTTAGGTCTTGGATATCAAGTTATTGCTAACCTTCTTAAAATTGGTCACCGCATTGACGAAGGTGTTTCACAACCACAAAGACACGTTAACGCTGCTAAAGATTTTATATTAAATAATTTTCAATTTAATATTACAGTTAATGATATAGCAAGTAACGTTGGAGTCACGACTAACTATTTGGCTAACATCTTTAAAACTATCATCGGTGTTTCGCCGAAACAGTATCTTACTAATATACGCATAACGCGCGCATGTAACTTATTAAGGGTAAACGCTTATCAAATTAAGGAAATTGCTAAACTTGTTGGCTATCCTAATCAGTTACACTTTTCAAGTTCGTTTAAGAAAATCATTGGTGTATCACCACTTGAATACCGTAGAAAGGAAATGGATGAAAATGAAATCAGCTAAATTACCTGTCTTACTTACGATCACAGCAACACTTTTAGGAGGTTGTGGACCTACCGTTACTGACACTAATGTTAAATTCACGTATGGTGAGCAAAATTTTACACCAATCATTGGTAGCCGCACAAATGATGAAGTATTTGATTACGATAACCTTATTGTTAACCCTATTAATAACTTACGTGAAGATTTTGCAATGGGTGTAGATGCTTCAATGGTCAAAACAGTCGAAGATAATGGCGGTGTCTACTACAACAAGGAAGGCAAAGAGCAAGATGTCTTCCAAATACTTGCCGCAAATGGTGTAAACTTTTTCCGTGTGAGAATTTGGAATGCACCATATAACTTACTTGATGCACCGTATGGAGGAGGCTCCGTCGATGTTGCAGAAGCTATTTCCATGAGCAAACGTGCGCAGGCAGCAGGTATGAATATTATGGTCGATCTCCATTACAGTGATTTTTGGGCTGACCCTGAAAAACAAAGAACACCTACTTCGTGGGCAACAATGGATAAGGCCGGACTAGAACAAGCAATCGAGCAATTTACAACACAAACACTAAACAGCTTTAAAAATGCAGGCGTAAATGTTCAGGCCATTCAAATAGGTAATGAGATAAATAATGGTATGCTCTACCCAGTCGGAAAAATTGATTGGGGCAATTCCGCTGCTAGTTTTGCTACTTTAAGTGATCTACTTAAAGCTGGTATTAAAGGCGCTAAAGCGGCAATGCCAGATATTTATTCAGTTATCCATCTAGCCAATGGGGGATCATGGGATGAATTTAATGCCTACTTTACCGCGCTTGATCGAAACAATGTAAATTATGACATTATCGGTGCTTCTTATTATCCTTATTACCACGGAACGCTTGATGCCCTGAAAAACAATCTTGATAATGTCGCTAATAAATTTAATAAACCTGTTATTGTTGCCGAAATGAGTTATGGCTTTACTAACGAATACAATCAATTTACTTCTAACATTTTTAATGTAGAAATGGAAGAAGCCGGTAAATATAAAACAAGTATTCAAGGACAAGCAACAGCAATTCATGATGTCGTTGAAATTCTTGCAAACGTTCCTAATCAAAAGGGCCTAGGCATTTTCTATTGGGAGCCTGCTTGGCTTCCTGTCGCTAAGGCTGGGTGGGCAACTGCTGAAGGTCAAGCATGGAGCGAATATGGTGATGCCAACAAAACCGCTAATGTTAGTCGCTTTTCGGATGGACTAGCAACGTGGTCTAATCAAGCCTTGTTCTCATATAAGGGTAGAGCTCTCCCGTCTTTACAAACATTTAATTTGTTAAAAGGGACACAACAAAAAGTTACCGAAGTAGCAACTAAAGTTAGAACCACTTCGATTAATGTAACGCTTAATGCTGCTAATAATGAAACTCTACCAACGGAGTATTATGTTGAAACTAATCTAGATGCAGTACGGCTCATGCCAGTTGCATGGAATCTCGAAGATATTAATTTGAAAGTGCCGGGTCAATATGAAGTTAATGGCGTTGTTGTTGAAAAATATAGTGTTACTGCTAATGTAACTGTTATCCAAAACTACGTAAAAGATCCAGGATTTGAAGACCAAAGCGTGCAATCTGATACATTAGGCACACCCTGGAACGCAAGTAGTACGACACACACTAGAGCTCGCGATGTGATTAGGTTAAATAGAAAACCGGGCGATGTTAGAACTGGAGTAAGCAGTCTTAACTGGTATCACTCAACAGAACGTTTCCACTTCAAAGCAGGTCAGGAAATAACTTTAACCGAAGCCGGGACATACAGTTTAAGTGCCTACATCATGGCGGTCGCCCCAGGTGAAATCGCGCATGAACAATTAGATATATTCGTCACACTTCCAAGCGGAGACACCCTACGCGTTGATATGAAATCGACAATTAGAGGATGGGGAACACCAGCACAGTTTTATATGAAGGGGACGATTAATAACATTACGGTCTTAGCCGGTCAAAAAGTAACAATAGGCGTTGAAGGTATAGGCGCACCAGGAGCATGGGGTCATATTGATGACTTCGAGCTAGTAAAAATTTAAGGAGATAGCGATGCAAAATAAATTCATTCTTAATCTTGTGCACCGCCCTGAAATGGTGCCAGAGTATGCCGAAAAAATAAGCGGACATGGTAAAAGCGAAAATATTGGGGACAAAAAATTACTGACGGAATCACTTGATATTTTCAAACTTCAGCAGGATATTGCCCACAAAAATGGTTTAAAAACAACAATACAAATGACATATGCGAGTTTGTTTAATGATGAAGCAGTTAGCTTAGCAAAAGAACATCACATAAAATATGGAGATGAAATTTCTTTGACTTTATTAGGGCTACCTTGTGAACAATTTAGAAACAAATATAAGACGAAAGATTTTTGTATTTGGATGTTTACGATGGAAGATAAGAAGAATATTGTTGATGATGTTTTCGGCCTCTTTTTTGAAAAGTTTGGTTTCTATCCAGAGTCAACAGGCTCATATTATATGGATGCTGACTTAATCACGTATATTAAGCAAAAATATCCTAGTGTAAAAGCTGCGATTGCGACTTGTTGGGAAGAAGGTCCTAAAGCCTATCATACAACAAACAATAGTTGGTACACCTTCATGGATGGAGGACCGTGGAATCCATGGATTCCAAGTAAGATAAATACACATATCCCCGCCCAAAACGAAGAAGAAGACAGTGGGATTGTTGCGATTCCTCATTTAAGTCGAGATTTAAATGCTTGTTTTGATGGCAATGGTTCTAATTTTGGCACACATCCACAAAATGTACTTCGCGGGATGATTTACCAAAATGATGAACTACCTTACTTATATAACCTCATTGACCAATACCGTCATTTAGCTAAATACAATAGAGGCTATGCTTACAATATGATGTTTGTCGGTCCAGGCTGGATGAATAAAATGGGGCGCTGGGAAGCACCCTACGAACTACTAAAGAAATCGTATGAAGATGGTGTTGGCTATTATGGGGAGCTCAAGAAGAAGGGTTTACTTGTTGATATGACAATGAGCGAATTCGCTCACTATTACCGTAAGACAAAAACATACACCGAGCCTGAAGTTGCTTTATGGAATGATATTCTCTATGGCGGTGGTAAACAATATTTCTGGTATTTAGATCCTTTCTTTAGAACGTGTGTTGATTTAAATCAAGGAGGCGCGCTCATTGATTTACGTCCTTACGTCGCCAAACTTTATTTACCAGTTGGCATCGATACTCCACGCGTAAGTGATGCGAATTACCCTTATTTAATTCAAGCAAACTATAGAGCGGGATATTTTACTCACTATGCTGGTGAAGGAACACTTAAATCGACGAAAGTAGTTTACAAAGGCGAAGAAGTTGATTTGGCCTTATGTCGAACAAAAGCACGTCACATCGACGAAGGCAAACAACGTATTGTTCGTTTAGACCCGATTGAAGTCGAATTTAAAGACTTAACAATTGAAATTGCCACCGATATTATTTTTAAAGAAAATACGGGCGAGATCATATATAAACGAAAAATAAGCAAATCAACTAAACCTGAAGCTCTTGTCGAATTTAATGATTATATTACGGCAACATATGGAACAACCGAATATCCTGAAGATATGAAAAGTGTTGTTTTACAATTAAAAGATGGAAATGAAGAAGCAGAGATTAACTACTTTTATAAAAATCGTGAAGCCGAAACTAATGGAGGACAAGCCTTTGCTATTATTCCGCCAGTTGATACTGTTTTGAGTGTGAGGGGCGAAGGCAATTATATAGCTTACATTAAAGAAGGTTATGCATTTTCACCAATGTTTACCTTAGGCGTCAAGAAAAATCTAACACTTGGAGAGGAGATTACAACATGGCTCAAGCTCGAAAAGGTCGCCTAAATTATCGTTGTCCCGCCTGCTTTATGCGCGATATCGACATTGATATGTTTTTTGATACGAAAAAACAGCAATATTACTGCCTTCGTTGTAATTATGTCGGGGATGAGAAAGATGTTTTAGCGAAAAACCAAATGGCGAGATTTCGTTATGGTCATTTAACGGACCGCATTACAACGTATCCCGATGATGAGCAATAACTATGAACTACGAACAAGCAATCAAAATCATCAAGTGTCAACGAGCTTATTTTACAAATCGTAGCCAACTTGAAATCGAAGAAAAATCAAGGGCTAACTATGTCACAAATATCGATAAACAAATCGAAGCTAACATTAAAAGTGAACTAGCAAAGGTGTATCCAAATATTGCCTTTGTCGGCGAAGAAGAAACAAGCAATAAAACAGCAAAGCGTTTTTGGCTTCTTGACCCTATTGATGGAACACAAAACTATATTAAACGACAATATCCATCAATGATTTCACTAGCGCTTGTTGAAAACAAAATGGTTACTTTTGCTGTTATTTATGACCCATATTTTGATGATGTTTATAGTGCCCATTTAGGCCAAGGAACTTATTTTAATGGTAACAAAGTTTCGGTTAGTAAAACAAGTTTAGATAAGGCAATTGTGATGGTCGGCACCTCACCTTATAACCATGAACTAAGCGAGATATCTTTCGCCATTGCTCATGATATATTTGCAAAAGCAAGTGATATCCGCCGCAGTGGTAGTGCATGTTACGATCTTGTGCAAGTCGCAACTGGACGCGCAGAAGCCTATGTCGAAATGCTTGTGCAAAGTTGGGATTTCGCCGCAGGATACTTGCTTGTCAAAGAAGCAGGCGGAGAAGTAAGCGATCTCCATGGCAATAGTTTGGCTACTCTAAAATTAGGAACAACTTCAATTGTTGCCTCAAACGGAAAAATTCATAACGAAATCATTAAATTGGTGGGTGAAATAGTATGATCGATAATTTTGTATACGGAATGGATATTAGCTCGCTTCCCGCTCTAGAGCGAGAAGGGCTTAGTGTTTTTAAAGGAGAGTTTGATTTGCTAACAACTTTAAAAAAAAGCGGAGTTAATGTTATTCGTTTACGCTTATGGAACGACCCTTACACTGAAGACGGACGTCATTATGGAGGTGGCACAAATGATTTGGTAAGAACTCTAGTTTTTGCTAAACGCATTCAAGAAGCTGGTCTAAATATACTCTTAGATTTTCATTATAGTGATTTTTGGGCTGATCCTGGAAAACAGTTTATGCCTAAAAGTTGGAACAACTTAAATCAACAACAACTTATTGAGAAAATCCACACATATACAAGAGATGTCTTACTTGAATTTAGAAGGAACAACATTAATCTTCAGTTTATTCAACCAGGTAATGAAATAACAAATGGGATGATGTGGCCAGCGGCTAAACTTTATGAAAATGACGTGGAAATTGAAGGCGGTTTTAGTCGTTTAGGGCAATTGTTAACGAGCGCAATTGGCGCATGTAAAGAAGTATATCCTGACACTGAAATTATTATTCATCTTGACCGCGGTGGCGATAAAAATTTATACGAGCATTGGTTTAAGAAGATTAACCAATATAAACTCGATTACGACATTATCGGACTATCTTATTATCCTTATTGGCACGGAACACTAGAGGCTCTAAGTGATAATATTGCTAACATTAAAAAGCAATTTGCTAAAAAAGTAATGATTATGGAAACTTCATACGCCTATACAAGTGAAGTAGGCTCTAGTCCACTTGTGATGACTGACGAAAAACTTATTAAAACTAACGAATGGCCACCCTATCCTTTTACTAAGGAAGGACAAGCCGCCTTTCTGAAAGATTTAATTAGCTTATCATTTACGTTAAAAATACACGGCCTCTTTTATTGGGAACCAGCGTGGTTACCCGTATGCGGAGATACGTGGGCAACGAAGGAAGGCCGAGAATATATTAAAGAAAATGATAAAAAGGACGGTAATGAATGGGCTAATCAAGCATTATTTGATGTTGATGGCTATGCAAACCCGGCCTTAAAAGTATTTAATAAAATAAGAGGAGAAAATCATGAAAAATAAGCACTTAATCTTACTAAGCTTAACCGCTTCAATCCTCGCTAGCTGTGGGGGCACACCAAGCAATCAAAAAATCACGCTTACTCTATGGGAAGATATTAACAATCACGAAATACTCAAAGTATTACTTGATCAATATGTTGCTAACTATAAGGAGCAATATCCACAAGCGCCTGAACTTAATATTGTCTTGTACGAAGAAAAAGAATCAAAAGCCGTGAGCGATTTATCGCTTCAAGGCCCAAGTGGTCAAGGACCTGATGTTTTTGCCTTTGTTCATGATACTCTAGCAAGTGCTGTTACTAATGACTTGATTGACCCTAATATTTATGAAGAATATGTTGTTAGTAATCATTCAGCCGATTCAGTCGCGGCCTTCACTTTTGAAGGTAAGATGTATGGTTATCCAATTACTGCTGAATCATTAACAATTATGTATGATAAGACAAAATTAAATACGACTGATGTTACAAGCATGGAAAATTTTAAAGCAAGTGGCAAGAAGCTCGTACTCGACATGGCTAACACTGACTCCAGTGCATATTATACTTTTAGTTTTAGTAATGATGCAAATCTATTTGGTCCTTCGGGAACTGATAAAAATAGTCTTAATCTTGCAACACCCCACGCAGTTACAAATATGACAGATATGAGTAAAAATTACCGCAATACTGTTATTAATCAAACGCCAGATAGCGCGCTTGCTATTATTGGTAGTGGAGAGGCCCAAGCAGTTATTTCTAGTCCCTACCTATGGCCTTTATTTAAAGAACAACTAGGAAATAACGCCGCAATTGCTCCTCTTCCAACAATAAATGGACAAGATTTACGCCCCTTTAGTGGCTATAAAGGTTATGGTGTATCACGTCACAGCAAACAACCATATTTAGCGCATAATCTAGCTAAATATTTAAGTGATGAATTTGCGCAACGCTACCGCTTTACAAAACTTGGAATTCTTCCTACCTTCCAAAGTGCAGCAATAGAAACTGCTGTTACTAATGATCCAGTAAGTAGCGTCTTCCAAGCCTCACTTAATAAATCAATTGTGATGCCTAATATTATTGCAATGGGTTCGTTCTGGGCACCAATGAATGATGCTGCGACCGAAATTTGGAATTTAGGAAGTGGTGCGACAGAAGAACAAGTACAAACAATACTTTTGGCAACAACGACACAAATTAAAACAAGTATTTAACAATGAAACAAAATAAAATAGCGCAAAAAGCCCACGACTATCAAGACTTTCTCTTATATAACAATAAGTGGTATTTTCGCTTTTTATTTCCTTTTCTAATTTTAAAAAGTGTTTATTTAGATAGTGATAAAAAGGGCAAAAGAGCAATTATTGCTAGTATATTTATTCCAGGTAGTGGAGATGCCTTTTATGGGCTTTATGAGAGTCTGGCTCTTGGTCTAGTATTACTAGTAAGTTATCTAATATATTTCTCTACCCTTGGCTACCAGCATTTATTTGGTCTAATAAGTTTATCGTTTTTTCCAATGTGGATAGTTCCTCTATTTCTAAAGTTTATTTATTTAATGTATTTATATGTAACATTTAGAACAAGCGTCTTCAATATCATCAAAATTAATAGAGGTGAAAGTTTAGCTCCTTCGAAGATTATGAGCTTTTACCGAACACTAAGGCGTAAGATTCAAACAAACAATAAAATAATCGCCCATACTTATAGAGAAGGAACTAGAAGGACGCGCTTTAATTTAGTAAGCGGTTATTTTCTTCCCTTTCTTCCCTTTCTTATTCGTAAACAAGTCATTAAAGGATTAACAATTCTTATTACAATAACAGCCTATATTTTATTTATGACGACGATAGGCTTGCAAAGTATTAATAATATGATTAACATCACGAATTTTAATGGCGATAGAAGGCAGCCACTAGTTTACGGTATCATCGCGATTATATTTAGCCTTTATATTGTATTCATATATATTTCTAGTCAAACGGCTAATATGAAAGCAGAAAATGCCGTGCTTAATGAGCGAAAAATCTTAACGCTTAGACAAGAAATTGAAGCATTAAAAAATAATAGTGCATATAAAATTATGTTGTTTCTTCCTATCATTGGTGCCCTTTTATTTACGATCATTCCGCTTGTGTTTATGATTTCGCTTGCCTTTACAAACTATAATATCGCAACAGGCGTGGGCATTAACCGCTTTATTTGGACAGGTTTTGCTAGTTTTAAAAAACTCTTTGATGGTGGGGCTAATTTTGCCGCTTTCACAAATGTCTTTAGTTGGACAATGGTGTGGTCGTTTTTTGCAACACTAACAACATATTTTGGTGGCTTTTTTCTCGCTCTATTAATTGCGAAAAAAACAGTTAAATGGAAAAAACTACACCGTTCATTATTTGTAATTGCAATGGCAATTCCCCAATTTGTTAGTTTACGCGTCATGTATTCCATGTTTCATGACTATGGTCCGATTAATTCGATCATTACTAGTTTAGGTCGTGATAGAGTTTTATTTTGGAGTAATGTCGACACGGCAAAAACTCTTATTATATTTATTAATATGTGGGTGGGAATTCCTTATTTCATGCTCTTAATATCTGGGCTCCTACTTAATATTCCTAAAGATTACTATGAAGCCGCAGAAATTGATGGAGCGGGCAAGTGGGCAATTTTTAAAAAAATCACTTTCCCATACATTCTTTTCTCGACAACACCTCTATTAATTACGAGCTTTGTCGCTAATATTAATAACTTTAATGTCATCTGGCTTTTGACCAATGGGGGCCCAATGGGACAAGGTACGGGTGGGGTGGCGGGTGGCACAGACATTTTTATAACTTGGCTATATAAGCTCACAATGTATAACCTTAACGTCGCCGAATACGATATAGGAGCGGCTATTGGTATTATTATGTTTATTCTCTCTAGTGTTATTAGTCTTGTCATCTTCCGTAATACGGGAGCCTATAAAAAAGAAAGTGAGTTCCGTAAATGAGCCATATTGATTTAGGGACAAAAATAAAACGCGCTCAACGAGCAAAATTTTTCTCCTCAATTTGGAGTAATGTTTTAGTTTTTTCTCTCGTGACACTATGGATGATTCCTATTATTTGGGTCATCGCTAATAGTTTTAGAGTGGAACGCGGTTTGCTTTCCCCAACTTTCTTTCCTGCAAGTTTTACCTTTAATAACTATATTGAACTATTTACATCTTCCCGTTATAAATACACGACATGGGTGTGGAATACCTTGCAAATTGCTGTGTTAAATACAATATTATCAACATTCTTTACCCTTCTTACAGCCTATTCTTTATCAAGGTTTCGCTTTAAATCAAGAAAGCCCTTGATGAACATTTCCCTTATTTTAGGTATGTTCCCTGGCTTTATGGCGATGATTGCCGTTTATCTTATTCTTAACTTATTAGGTCTCATCGGTAACAAGTGGGCCTTACTACTTGTTTATGTAGCAGGAAGCGGCTTAGGATTTTTTGTCTCTAAAGGCTACTTTGATACGATTCCGACTGATTTAGATGAGGCTGCTAAGTTAGACGGTGCTAATCAGTTTCAAGTGTTTTTCAAGATTTTTCTACCAATCGCTAAACCTATTATTATTTATACGGCGTTGATGGCGTTCATGGTTCCGTGGAGTGATTACATTTTAGCTGGTCTAATTTTACGTGATCCTAGTCAAATGACAGTAGCGGTTGGCTTATACAATATGACGGCGACTAGTAGCGATATGCTGCAAAACTTTACAATCTTTGCGGCCGGATCAATCTTCATCGCCATTCCTATTGTGATTATATATGTTGCATTACAACGCTTCATGATTGAAGGTATTTCAAGCGGAGCGGTTAAAGGATAAAGGAGGAAATAATATGTTTTTATCCACAAGAAAAATGCGAACTCTTTTACTACTCGTCCTTGCAAGTGTAAGTCTTAGTGCTTGCGGCGGGACAACTAGTCACGACTCGACAGGCAGCGAACTTAGTGAAACGACTGCTTAATTAGCACTTGAAGATTTAGTCATCAAGGTTGATGATAGTGTGCCGCTTAACCCAGTCTTCACACCAACAAGTGCAGCCACAAGTGTTACGTATGTGGTTGCCGATACAGAGGTTGCCACTATCTCAAGAAGCGGGATTCTCACTGGTCTTAAAGTAGGATCAACAACTGTAACCGCTACAAGTGAGACCAACCTTACAGCAACTTTTTCAGTTACAGTAAATGAAAAAGATGAAGTTGAACTTAATACACTTGAACTATTCAATCAATATGGTCAGTTTGAAGATGAAAGTTTACCAGGGTGGACATTAACCGGGACAACTGCAGAAAAGCACGTAGCTGAAATTGATGCAGACCGCGAAAAAGAAGATATGTCTTTAAAATTATGGGCCGGCGATTATAGTGCTGATGATGAAACGGCAAGTCTTGTCGACTTTACGATGACATCAATTTTTACGGAAGTTTTACCAGCTGGTGATTACACACTAAGTTTAGAACTCGTGGGTAGCATTGAAGAAATCACCTTAACACTAGAAGGCGTTAGCTATAGTCGGCAAAACAATGATATTGCTATTTCAGGTGGCGCTTATCGCAAATCATGGATAGAATTTACACTTGCTACTGATAAAGCCATTTCTCTTTCGATTACATTTTTAAGTCCGGGTACTTTAACTAATTGGGGTTATTTAGATAATGTTACTCTTCATGAAGACCACGTGAAACCAGTTTTACCAGATGAACCAAGTGACGGTAATTATCTTAAAGATGGCAGTTTTGAAATTGCTGGTAGTCAAACAGCCTTTTTAAGTGAAGCAACAAATGCTTATTTAGACTGGCAAATTGCTGGTTCATTAAGAACAGGCGAACAAATTACATTTGACGGCTGGGCAGGACATGAAGATTATTCACTAAAATATAATTACTGGCCATCAGCCGCGGGAGATGCGGGTGATGTTAAAGTGTTTCAAACATTCACGCTTGACGAAGGCGCAACATTTAATTTAAATTACTATGTTGCAAGTGGGGGAATTACTAATAGTAAAATATACATTCTCGTTGATGGAGTGGAAGTTTCATCAACTTTAATTCCTAATTCAGGCAGTTATTCACAAAAACAAATTAATGATATTGTTTTACCTGCTGGTCTAGTTGAATTTGGTATTCACATTCAAGAAGGTGGTCAAACATGGATGCATCTTGACTATATGTTACTAACAATAAAATAGTCTAAAGACCAGTCCCTATTAGCCCTCACTTTCACTAATGAGGGCTTTTCTTTTACTCCTGTTCATTTCTCTATAATTCAAGCAATTTGCGTGAATTCGTAAGTAGAAACTTATGTAGTTTAAGAATTTACAAATTTATAGTAAAATTGTATACAGTTAGGGGTGGACATATGAATTTATTTTTAAACATATTAAAAGCAATTTTGTTTGGTGTCATCGAAGGCATTACAGAATGGCTGCCAATTTCTTCAACTGGCCACCTTGTCATCGCTGAGCAATTTTTAGGCTTTGGTAGTCGTTACGGACTAGAGTTTTCTCAACTATTTATTGTGATCATTCAATTTGGGGCAATTCTTGCTGTTATTATCGCTTTCTTTAAAAAAATATGGCCCTTTGGTAAAACTAAAAGTCTAGAAGAAAAGAAAAAAACATGGACCCTCATTCTTAATGTCGCTATCGCTTGCTTGCCAGGTGTTATTGCTGGTTTTCTTTTTGATGACTTAATGGATAGATATTTATATGGAGCCTTAGTTATAGCCATCACTCTTATTTTATATGGCATCATTTTTATTGTTGCTGAATTTTACCGTAAAAAAAATACAAGCGAAGACAAAGTATATTTAGAACTAGTTGATATTACGTGGAAGAGTGCACTTATTATTGGTTTAGCTCAAGTATTAGCCCTTATCCCAGGTACATCTAGAAGCGGTGTGACAATTATTGCCGCTCTCCTAATTGGTTTTAGTCGTAGTAGTGCCGCGGAGTTTTCCTTTATTCTTTCAATTCCGATGATTGTTGGGGCGAGTGGATATAAGCTTATTAAATTTATTGCTAATAAGGGTTTTGAAACAATTCCTAGCGGCTTAGGCGCGGAAGCAGTTACGGTTTTACTGATTGGTATTATTATTTCTTTTATCGTCTCAATCTTCACTATTAAAATATTTATGAAATTCATTAAATCAAAATCCTTCACGGGTTTTGGCTATTACCGAATTGCTTTAGGTGTTATCGTATTAACATTAGGAGCATTTAGTGTTTTAGACTTTTTCCCAAGTACTAGTGTTGGGGCTCTATTTGACACATTTATTAATTTGATCAGAGTGTATTTTATTACATAAGGTAGGTAAACAATGACAAAACAAAATATTCCCAAAATTATTCACTATATTTGGCTAGGAGGCAAAGAAAAGCCCGAGAGCGTTTTAAAGTGCATTGAGTCATGGCGTAAGTTTTGTCCTGATTATGAATTTATCGAATGGAATGAACAACGTTTTGGCGCTGGTCGTAGTGCGATTGTCGATTATGCCTTAAGCCAAAAAAACTGGGCTTATGCTGCCGATGTCATCCGTGTTGTTGCCTTAAAAGAACATGGGGGAGTTTATTTTGACATTGATGTTGAACTAGTCGCACCTATTGATGATTTACTGCAATATGACGCTTTTTTAGGTTATGAGAGTCGTTACTGGTTTGGCAGTGCCGCCCTCGGCAGTATTCCTAATCATCCCCTTTATCAAATGCTCGTTGATCGCTATTCTTATGAAAGTGATATTGCCTTCTTAAGCAATCCTTTTTCTGTTCATGCTTTCTCGGCCGCCATTAAAATGTTATATAAAGTGAAACTTGACGGGAAATTTCGCGTCGTTGATAATATCGCCTTTCTCCCTGAACCTTATTTTTATCCGATCAACTATATGTCACTAAAAATGAAGCAAGATGAAAATACGCGCGGGATCCATTATTATCAAAGCTCTTGGCACAATAAAGAACAAAAACGAGGAGCAAGAGTCGCCTATTTGGCTCGTAAGTTCTTAGGCCGTCATATTTATGGTTTCTTTGAAAAGATTGTTGCCTATGACTTTTACCGTAAAATTAGAAAGCAATTTAAGAGGATAGAAAATGTCCGAAAATAACATTATTGAAGTTAAACATTTAAAGAAGAGTTTTAAACAAGTTACAGCGGTTAAGGATATATCTTTCCGCGTTATTAAGGGTGAACTGTTTGCATTTTTAGGCTTAAATGGGGCGGGGAAATCGACAACGATTAATATTCTTTGCTCGATTATTGCTAAAGATAGTGGTGAAATATATATTGATGGGCTTAACGTTGATAAAGACAGTGAGAAGATAAAAGAGAAAATCGGTATTGTCTTTCAAAAAAGTGTCCTAGATAACGAACTTACTGTTTTACAAAATTTATATTCTAGAGCAAGTCTATATCCGATGAGCAAAGAGCAAGCGCACGCAAAAATTGATGAACTAACAAACATCCTTGATTTACATGCAATTTTAAAACGTCCCTACGGTAAACTCTCCGGTGGCCAAAAGCGTAAAGTCGATATTGCCCGCGCGCTTCTTCATAACCCTAAAATCTTGTTTTTAGATGAACCGACTACGGGCTTAGACCCGACGACACGGCTTACTGTGTGGGAAACGCTTTATAACTTAAAGGCTAAAACAGATTTAACAATATTTCTAACAACTCACTATATGGAAGAAGTAGCTAAAGCTGACTATGTTGTCATTCTTGATGAAGGAGTTGTCAGCGCAAGTGGGAGTCCTGACGAATTAAAAAGACAATATACGAGCGATATACTTCGTGTTATAAGTGAGCAAAACGAAGCTTTTACTAGCATTTTGCAAGCAGAAAAGTGCCAGTACACATATCGCAGTGGGGCCTATGAAATTAGTGTTAAAAGTGCCTTAGCGGCCTTAGACCTCGTCAAAAAATATGAAAAAGAATTTGCAGAATTTGAAATACTAAAAGGTAATATGGATCACGTATTTTTAAATGTAACAGGCAAGAAGATAGGTGGGCCAAGCTATGAAAAATAAGAGTATTGTTAACAATTACTTATATAATATTTGGCATTTAACTAGACGGAACATTTTGATTTTCTTTCAAAATAAAACGACACTCATTTTTTCAATGATGGCGCCTATTCTTATTTTAGTTATTTATATATTGTTTATGGGTGATTTACAAATTAATACAATTAGAGCAATGCTTCCTAGTAATACGACTGTCAGTGATAAAGAAATT